>SKEB01000071.1_pt1 | contig 136957 bp, 232 predicted proteins | sample 4826561 | NCBI WGS metagenome assembly SKEB01 (sample SAMN11008820, study PRJNA524170) | human gut metagenome | biome: Human fecal sample; material: Feces; isolation source: fecal sample from pouch patient p17 | host: Homo sapiens | place: Israel: Tel-Aviv | collected 2016-03-29 | reverse complement strand
GTCTACCAACCAGGACAATTCTCCTGGACATCTTCAGGAACAACGTTTAAAGTCTATGAAAAGGATCGCTGGGATAAGGCACAAGAGTTTGCTAAAGGTCTGATCAAGATTCATAAACAGAACAGGGTCGTTTACGATGCTCTGGACATAACACACGGGGCCACTCACTACCATTCACGAAAAGTAAAACCCTACTGGACAAAGGCCATGCTACGCACAGTCAGGATCGATAACCATATCTATTATAAAGAGAAAGAAGATTCTCAGGGGGCATGAACTCATGAAGAAATTCTTAGTAATATTTGTTTGCATTACCCCTCTGTGTGTGATATTGTCACTGTCACAGCCCATGTATTGGGAACAAATTTGTGGAGCATACGCAATAGGTATGGCTACAGCGGCCTTTAGACTAAATATAAATAACTGCAAAAAGTAGGAGAAGTAGATGATAATCGAGCGTAATGAGAAGAAGGTAGAAGTTAGTACCAACGTCAAACGCTATCAGGCTGGTATCGCGATTAATGCTGAAACTTTCAGTATCTTGATCGATGGTATTTATGAGGACAAGATCCTTGCTGCCTGTCGTGAACCCCTGTTCAATGCGGTAGATGCACACACAGAAGCCGGATGCCGGGATAAACCGATTATCATCCACTCCCCAACTGACCTAGAACCGTGGTATTCTGTCAAGGATGGTGGTATTGGGATGGACTTTGACATGGTTACCCAGACCTTCATGATGCTGGGGTCGTCCACCAAACGTGAATCCAACGATCTGATCGGTGCGAAAGGTATTGGTTCCAAGGCCCCGTTCACCGTTACGGACATGTTCAGTGTCATCTCCATCAAAGATGGTACTAAAACTGTGTACTCTGTTCATAAAGACCAAGGGATACCTGAGGTTGTGCCTCTCCACGAGTCAAAAACCATAGAAGAAAATGGTGTTGAAATCAAATTCAACGTTGACCCGACAGAGACTGAGAAATACCGCCGTGCAATTATCAGTTGCCTGCGTTATGCTAAATTCCCTTACGAGATCAACGACCCGTTTGTGACTTCATCTATTCGAGACCGTACCTACCCGGTGCAGTATACGTTCAAAGATGAAGAATCTGGTTGGATGCTGGAAATGTATTCGTCGGTATCTAACAACGCCGATAGCGTTGTGGTTATGGGACAACAGCCATACAAGTCAAAGTTTCTGAGCAATAACCCTGAATGGCCTCTAATGATGGTGTCCATTCCGATCGGGGATTGTGACGTAAACCCAGGGCGTGAATGGACTATCGAGGGTAAGAATGACCGTGGATTCGAAGAGCGCCTTAAGACATTCGTTCAGACGGCCCTTGATCGCCGTGGTGAAGAAATTTACCATGAACTCCGTAAGCTTCCAAAACTTGCGGATGTTCTGGAGTATATGAAGCGAGTTGGCGGGTGGTTTGCTACAAAATACGGCGCAAAATACATTGCGGAATTGTTCAGAGATTATGTTGACTCTGTAAGCGTCAAGGAATGTGTAACTTACAACGGCCACGGGGAGAAGCGTAGAACTGACAAAGACTATTCATATGCGGATATGATGAATGGTTACCATCTTGTATACAACGACGACAATAAGCTGGTTAGAAGTAAATGTAATCAGTTGTTTGATGTAACAGGCAAGGCCGTCTATCTGACGGACAATCTTGGTGTGGCACAAATGTGTGATAATCCATTCTTTGCGGGAATGATCCATAAGCTGTCGGATTTGGAAAAGCGTCCAGCATCGAAATCGGATAAAAAGTATGGCGGCTATAGCCTGTATGAACCAGGGCATCCAGTATGGATCATTGAGCAGAGTGGAGCTATTAGGAAAACACGTATCTCCCGTGCGGAATTTGATGATATCAAATATGCCATGATCTATTCTGGTGGTCAGGCACGAGGGACTTGTGACCTTGGGTCTACGGCGTACCTTTCTAACCGTCATCAACCGGAGACCTTCTTGTCAGATCTTGGTATTGATGATAAATTATACATCGTACCTTTAAACCGAGTGAGTTGGCTGGATGATGATGTTAGGATGATTACACAGGACGACCTTTATAAGGTTGCAAGTTCAAACCTGTTGGATTATCATCTTAACCAGTTAACCAGACAGCGTGAGTATCGCTCTCTCTTGGACGACTTAAAGGGAATAGGTGTAGAGGTTGTCAAAGATCCTGAATACAAGGAAAAGGTTAATATGGCTAGTACCCTTTACCATGTTAAAGGTTATTATAGTGCAGAAAGAACTGCGAAGAGAATCGTCAATGGACGTATTCGTGTTGGGAAAAGCCTGATTAACAAGGTAAAAGAACGTTACCCGTTACTGAAGCACATCCCGATGGAGCATTTTAACTCACCAGAGGTGGCTGAGTATCGTAAATTTATTGATAGCAAAGGAGAGAAATAATGAGTGATCTTTTTAAATCCCGTGCAGATGCTCGTGTTTGTGCTGCAAGTCGTGGTATGAAGGTTGTGGACCGTGGTGTATCCCCAGCGGTGCTGGCAGAGGGGCGTTGGATGGTTGTCCCCAAAGACAGTATTGGTGCTTCCCCGGAAAAGACGATTTCCTTCGATATGGAAACTTACCCTGCGCCAACTGCCTCTATGTTCTTTGCGAGTCGGGGAGAGGCCCGAGCATTCTCTAAGACTGTACAGAATGCGAAGATTATCGATCATGCAAAGACAACAGCAGGACATGACAAAGAGGAGGGAGTTGTCAAGGACCTTGGCAAGCGTGGTAAGCGCTGGGAAGTGGTGTTCGTGGTTTCTGATGTAGAAGTGAGCGTTACTGTTCCTCAGCTTCCAGAACCTACACCTGTGCCTATTAAGATTTCGGTTGTTGATGACACGAAAGCTGATCCCATTGTCATCATGACACCAGGCAACGTTTCCATCACACTTCCAGATGGAACCATTCATACTCTGGGCAGTAACAGCGAAATCTTTAACGACGTCGGTATGTTGCTGTTAAACAACAAGATCGACGAAGCCGTAGCGCTTATTGAAGCGGGGATCGCTGCAAAAGCTGAAGTGGCAATCGACCTTGGACCGGATATGAAGCTGCTAGACGGAATTCTGTACTGGCACGGTATCAAACAAGAAAGCGGTATTGCTCGCCGTATTGTTTCCGATATCGAGACGGGGAAGTTCGATAACCGTTATGTCGAGTTCATGCGGAAGCTGATGCTCAATCCTTCTTACAAATCGGTTGAAATGCTGTACGACTTCTTGGAGCATAACAAGTTCGAGATTCTGGAGAATGGCAACATCTTGGCCTACAAGGGTCTTAAACGCACTGAGAATGGTCCTCGTGACTGGTTCACAGGCTTGGTCCCTAACTGGGCTAACACCACAGTCACTATGCCAAGAAACATGGTTGAAGATGACCCAACCAAAGCTTGTAGCCAGGGTTTACATATCGCCTCCAAGGAATATGCCCGTGATTATGGTAATGTGGTTGAGGTATCTGTTGACCCGGCAGACATTGTTAGCGTACCATATAACTACAATAACAAGAAATGCCGCTGCTGCCGCTATGAGGTATTGACAGGAAAAGAAAAGCCAGCAGGTGCTCCTGATGTTATTGTTGTAGGTGTAAGGGGTGCTATCCTGGACGAAATTTATCTCGATAAGGAGGATTAATGTCCTTAGTCCACGGACAGGGCATTAATGATGCCCCTTATCCCACAACCCGGTACACTCTTGTTGGTGGTAAGCGCACACAGGCGTGGAGGTGCCCGTACTACACCCTGTGGCGTAAAATGTTGGAAAGATGTTACTCAGACAAAGCCCTGAATAAAAAACCGACCTACTCCGGGGTTGTTGTGGAAGAGGCGTGGAAAACGTTCTCTAATTTCAGAGAGTGGGTTGAATGTCAAGATCAACACGTTGCTTGGCTCGAGGAAAGTGGGAAAAGAATAGTTGACAAGGTGTATAATTTTAATTTAGATAAGGACATTCTTGTACCTGGGTCAAAAATTTACAGTTGGAATACATCTGTGCTTGTACCTTCTTATCTGAATAAATTTTTTCTGTTGCGGGATTCAGCTAGGGGGGATTTCCCCATTGGGGTTTCTTGGCATTCTGTGGTTAAAAAATTTCAATCAAGAAGAAGAGGCCAGCATCTGGGGTATTTTGATGACCCGTTCAAAGCACATCAAGCGTGGCAAAATGCTAAGATCTTGGATATAATAGACATTCATGATAGATATTCGCACAGTGGTGTTTGCGACCACAGAGTCTCCGAAAGATTGCTTATGATAGTAAAAAACATAAGGCGAGACTTGCAATACGGTATCGAGACAAAAAATTTATTAGGAGGGTAACTTGAGAGAGGATTTTGGAGTGGGAACGGAAGAGGCCTTAGGTGCTATCATTGAAGGCAAAAACGTTTTCATTACTGGGCCGGGGGGCAGTGGCAAGAGCCATCTGATCAAAACAATCCAATCCCTGTATCCAAGTTCAACATTAACAGTGGCCCCGACAGGGGTCGCTTCACTTAATGTTGATGGAATGACAACTCATCGAGCTTTCGGGTTATCAATGGGGATAGCCACAGAAGATGATGGTAAGACAGTAAAAACTAAACCTAAAAAACTTTTAAAAAGCAAATCTCTTGAGCGTATCATTATTGATGAAATATCTATGGTGCGAGCCGACAAATTGTGGGAAATGGATCAGAAACTACGTGTTGCGAGAAGGGAGCCTAAGAAAGCTTTCGGCGGTCTTCAGGTCATCATGTTTGGTGATTTCTTTCAGAATCCTCCAGTTCTGACAGATTCTGAAGAAAACGCTTACTTCGAACTCCACAGCACAGAATTGTCGTGTTTCTCAGACACTTGGAGAGAGATAAATCCATACCCTGTACTTCTTGACAAGATTTATCGTCAAAACAGCGTGCATTTTTCATCGCTATTGAATCATATGAGGAAAGGCGAGCGTATTGATGAAATAGTTAAATTCCTCAACAATCAGTGCTATTCAAAAGGTGCAGCACTGAATGCGATTACCCTAACTTCAACTAATGCCGCAGCGGAGCGTATCAACAAAAAGCATTACGATCAGATACAGGGTGAAGAGGTTATTTACAAAGCCTCCAAAACAGGAGATTTTGCCCAGCGTCCAGTTGCTGAGAGTCTACACCTCAAGGTAGGGACTCGTGTCATGATCACCGTTAATGATCAGAATCCAGATGAAGACGGTCCTAAATTTGTAAACGGAACACGGGGTATCATCAAGGCCCTAAGGAAGTTTTCGGTAGATGTAGAACTGGAAGACGGCAAGGTTGTAGAGATCGAAAAGAATGTCTGGGAAAATGTTGAATACTTCCCAAGAAAGGTTATCAAGAATGGTAAGACTGAAGAGGAATTGGAAAAGATTGTTGTTGGAACATACACAAACTTACCCATTCGCCTTGGTTATGCAGTGACCATTCACAAAGCTCAAGGCTTGACTTTGCCAGAGGTTAATATAGACTTTGGTTATGGAGCTTTTGCTCCTGGGATGGCCTATGTTGCCTTTAGCAGGGCCACTTCTACAAAAGGTTTAAGATTGTTGCGTCCGGTTAAAGAACGTGATATTATCGTAGACCAAAGAATTGTTAAATTCTACAAAGACACATTCCCAGGAAAATTTTAGGAGAAAATAATGGCATCATATTCTCGTCTAGAGCTGGTAGACAAGTTCCGCAAAGAACTTGAAGTATGGAATCAATGGCAGGTTCCTCGCTCTGAAAAAGCTATGGACACTACCCACATCCAAATGGCCTCTCTTGACGAGATGATGTCTGCTTATGGGTATGTCCCTCGTCGTCTTTCTAACTTCCCAGAAGTTAAAGATGGTCGCTTTGGCTACCAGCTTGCATTCCCTCGATGTAAAAAGCTTTGTCGCCCATTCTTTATCTCGTTACAGGATGCAGTTAGCATCCATAATGGCAATGGGTACAAGGGGAATCCATTCCGTAGGTTGGGGGATCGCATGAGTTTTGCTCTACAGAACCGTATTGTTGAGCAGGTGGCGGTTCAGAGGGACAAGTCTTTGGAAGGTGGTATCAAATCAACTAAGAAGTGGATTAAGTTCTATGAGGAGAACAAAAATGCAGGTTGAAGACTTCACTGACCTGAGTAAGGTAACAACAGAAAAGCTAATGAAACTCCGTGATATCGCTCAAGATTATCACGATGAGATGCAGCAAGCTGAACTGGAAGCGTGGGAAAGACTCCAAGATATAATTCATGAAATTGTCAAGAGGGCGAAGAATGTTCAAACGTCTAATTAACTGGCTCTTTGCCAAAGAGGATGAAACCACAGAAAATGAAGTTCGGGTATTTGACTTCACAGAACAAGGTCCTGGACATGATATCGCTATACGAGTCATCAATGATGGTGAATACGCAGAGGCAGTGGTTGCCCTGAAACTTGCGGATCTGCCGCCTGCGGTTGGTGACTTCATCGTCGTAGTTTTAGATGGTGTCCACAATACTTTTGTGGTAGAAACTTCAGAAGGTGTGAGCCTGACTGTTACTAAATTGACCCTAACTCGTTATGAAGGCGCAGAAGATGAAACATCGTGAAAATATTTGTAAGCTTATTGATGATTTGAAACGCATCGCAAGTCAAGCAACACCAGGTAAGTGGTGGATAGATTCACATGGTCATGCTATGGTTGCATTTTCAACGGAAGATGCTGGCATGGAAACAGTGTTTGTGACAGACGGAAATATGGGTCCGGTTGTGCGCCATGAGAACACAGGTAATCTTTCGGCTTGGCGCAATGATATGGATGCAACATACATTGCGACTGCCTGCCCTCAGAATGTGCTGGCAGTTCTGGAATATCTAAGTTCTGGTGCTAACGCGTGGAATACCATAAGCACTTATATGGAAACTCGCCTGCATGGTGATGCAGCCGCTTTACGTAATGATGTAAGCCGGAAGTTGTTTGATGACGGTTGTCATAGTGCAGCAGTCCATGCAATTCAGTTTATCGAGGCACTCATTGACCAGAATATTGAATTAAAGGCCGAACTGGAGTCTAAATGATCAAAGATTGTTTTGGGAATGAGGCGAGAGTTGGCGACAAGATCGCCTTCTCTCAAGGCAATGCTGGAGCAAAAAAGTGGGAATTCGGGGAGATTACCCGAATAACCGATAAGTGCATATATTTTCATGGTCGCGCCGGGGGAATGTTCCGTGACTGGCGTGATGATACCGAGCTTCGCCGTGGAGAAGGCGCGTTCGTAATTAATTTAGAAGCGAGAGGACTTAATGAGTAAAGCCGCACTTCCTGTAGAGATCGAATTCAGTTATGACCACCCTACTGCGGGTGTCGTCACCGTCGAAGCACTTTATTCTGTGATGGAAGGCGACCGTAACAGTCGTGAAAGCGATGTAGATTACAACGGTTTCCAAGATTTGGAGTATTATGCTGTATTCTCTGGAGGCAAACAGATCTACGTTGACATTCCAGATGATGTCCTATACCATCATTTACGCGAGTATATCCGCAATCTTGAAATTGTAGGTTGCTTCCAGGAAGAGGAGGAGTTTTAATGAGCAAAAATGAAGTTAAGCTTCTGGATTTTAAGATCACTAACCTGAAAGGTCCAGAAACTATTGAGGCAGAACTGAAAGTGTGGCTTGACAAAGGTTACAATCTTATCAGTCATTGCATCTACAAAGATTACATGACTTTTGTTCTGGTGAAAACCGAATTCGAAGTTCTTCATCTAACCCAATGGCATGGTCCTGAATCCTCTCATCAGATTGCAACCACTGCAATTCATTGAGGTATTGATGGTTTCGCTGAAAGAGAAATTCAGTCACGAGATGTTGCGCGCCTTGCTTAAGTATGACCCCGACACCGGGGTCTTGACTTGGAATTCAAGAGGGAGGTCTCTATTCCCGAATGACGGTGCTTGGAAATCATGGAACACAAAGAACGCCGGGTGTCGTGCGGATAACCTCTATACCCTTAAGTCGAAGAGAAAGACACCTTATCATTGTTGGTGTGTAACTATCTTTGGGAAAACTTACAGATCTCATCGAATAATCTGGTACTGGATGACGGGAGAAGAACCCCCAGAGGAAATCGATCATAAGGACCAAGACGCAAAAAATAATAGATGGCACAATCTACGCGCCGCTACCCGGAAAGAAAATAGTAACAACATAGGCTTGCGGATAAACAACACCTCTGGTACTGTTGGTGTTGGCCTACATTCCTCTGGAAAATGGAGGGCACGTATTATGATTGACTATAAGGAAATACATCTCGGACTGTTCGATACCAAATCAGAGGCAGAAAATGCAGTGATTATTGCAAGGAGAAAATATGCACAAAGGCAAGGTGATAAGCCTTTATGATTACACAGGGGAGATGGTAATTCCTTGGCTGAAGGCTGGGTTTGAGTGTTTCATTTTCGACGGCCAACACATCGGTCATACATCAGAAAAGGTCTTTAACGGGGTGTTGCATAAGGTGGAGATGTGGTTTTATCCAACGAACAAAACCAAACAGGCTTCTAAGATTAAAGACATTGTTGGGGATGGGGTGGCGATTGTTGTTGGATTCCCACCATGCACGGATCTTACCAATGCAGGTTCACGTCATTGGGCTAAGAAAAGAGCAGCAAACCCTAACTTCCAGAAGGAAGCAATGGAACTTTGCCTATTGGTAGAGAAGGTTGGAGATTTATATAATGTTCCGTGGGCCTTTGAAAACCCTGTCGGTGTTCTCTCTTCAATGTATCGAAAACCTGATTACATGTTTGATCCTAAGGATTACGGCGGGTATCTCCCAGCCAATGATATACACCCACTATATCCGCACGTATACCCTCCTCAGGACGCGTATAACAAGAAGACGTGCATTTGGATGGGCAATGGTGCAAAACAGCCTGACAAGCTTCCTGTGAAGGAATTGTACAAGGACAATCCAGGCTGGAAGAAGTGTGGTGGCAAATCCACCAAGACTAAAAATATTCGTAGTTGTACACCTCGCGGTTTTGCGGAGGCGTTTTACCAGAAAAATAAATGAGAGGGATAATGGGAAATGGACCGGATTGGGCGGCGTATCGCAAAGGTGGCAATGAAAACCCAAGAGCAGGTTTTGGAAGTAATCGCGGAGGCAAGTTGAGTTATAGTAACAATCGAGCAGAAGAGACCCTGGAATCAGTGCTGTCTGGCACCCGCATCATGGCTGTTCCCGAAATGAGTCTCTCTCTTGAAGCAGCACAGTATTTTAAGATCCGTTCTGCGGTATCCCCGGCGGATGGTATCACCCCGGTAGCAACATACTTGCCCTATTATGATAAGTATGGGAAACTGACGGGATTCAAGAAACGTGACTGGACGTTACAGAAGGAAAAGACAGGACACTTTTCAACTGTTGGTGCTGTGAAGGCATCATCTCAGTTCTTCGGGCAGCATGAAGCCTCTATGGGTGTTGGTCGTAAGCAGATCAATATCGTGGAAGGTGAAGGTGACGTATGCGCCGCATGGCAGGCAGCGTATGAGATGGTTAAGGCTATGTCCACCAGTCCAAAGGCCAGTAAAGGCGTTAAAGACTGGGCGGATAGCATCTTAAAAGGTATCCGTCATATTCAGAACGACGAGGACATTGGAGGTCTTCCGACACTACCCTATGTTGGATTAAACTGTGGTACTGCAAACGCTGTTGATACTTTCGCAAACAACGAGAAGTTCATTCGCAGTTATGAGAAGGTAGTCTTGGGCTTTGATAACGACGAAGCCACAGCATTAGAAAAAGAAAAGAAAATAAAGAAAGGTAAAGAAGCAACCGACGATGTCGCTAGCTTCCTGCTGTCAGAAAACATTTACGTTGTGCGATATCCTAACGAGCGTAATGACCCGGATGGCTTTAAAGACATTCGTGACATGTATGATGCAGGTAAGGTACGCGAGCTTTATGCAATGTTTACCAAAGCAGACGATCGCTATGTTCCTGATAAGCTTATCGGTCTTAAGGATATTACCATTGAGAATCTTCGCAAGAAGAAAAAAGATGGTGTTCCATTACCAGGGCTACCCGGCCTATATAACCTGACCCGTGGCCCCCGTACTGGTGAGCTTTGGACATTGACAGGCCCGTCTGGTGGTGGTAAGTCTACAATCTCTCGTAAGATTGAATACGCGATCATTGATTATCTTCGTGATATGTCAATTCCCCGCCTAGATGGCTGGACCGAGAGTGAGAAAGTAGCCATCATCCGTCTGGAAGAGGATGAAGAAGAGTCTGTAAACAGTTTGTATGCTGAAGAGCTGAAGGTGGACCCTAAGGCATTTGTTGCTGACCCGGAGCAGTTCTTAACCGAAGAGCAACACCTTGAGATTCACCAACGCTGGATTCGGGAAGATAAGATTAAGATCTTTGATCACTTCGGTTCTATCCCGACAGACCAGCTTATTCAGAAACTTAAGCAGATGGTGTTCCTTGATGGTTGTAAATGGATCATCCTCGATCACCTGTCAATGGTAATCTCTGGTCTTAAGTCCGACAACGAACGTCGAGACCTTGATAACATCATGACCGAGCTGGCAGCTTTCTGTAAGAAGTACGATGTTTTCATCTTATCAATCAGCCACATGAAGCGTAAAGAACTTCAGCTTCCGAAAGATAAAGATGGGAATCTATTGCCGTTCTGGTATCCGGTCCGTAAAGAAGACCTGCGCGGTTCTGCGGCCCTTGAACAACTCTCATGGGTGGTTCTGGGTGTTGAACCAGAAGAGCTTCCTGACCGCTCCCGTGGACGTGTACGTATCGTGGTGCTGAAGAACCGCCCACACAAAAAACTGGGTATCGCTGATACAATGGTTATGGATGACAACGGGCAGTTCTCCGATGCTTCCGGCTGGGAATGGGAAGATGGGATGTTCAAGCTTAATGGTGAAGTTATGCTTCGTCCTCAGAGCCTGATCCATCAACTCTCCTTGGAAACTCCGGTTGGAAAGGTAAATGTCCCGGCACCTGAGTATAAGCCAACCATCGATCTTGATAGGACCCCCGTTCCTACTCTTGGTCCTGACGATGATACGCCTTTCGCCCCGATAGGATTGCAATACGCAAAACATGCAATTTATGTAATTTAATACCAACTGAGAGGTGGGCGACGGTACAGTCTAGCCCACCTTGAATAGGAGGAACAATGACACTCTCGCAAGAGTACGTTAGGAAGTTGTTTGAATACAGAGATGGTAAACTTTACCACAGATTAAGGCCCGCAACAAACAGGTTCAACAAAACCTTCAATACCAAGTATGGCGGTAAGGAAGCTGGAAGCGTGATGAACACAGGGTACATTGAGATAAGCACCCCGTTAGGAAGATTTCTCGCTCACAGGGTGATTTTCTTGTACCATCATGGATGGCTTCCTGATGTTGTGGATCACGAAGACTGCAATCCTCAAAATAACCACGTAGAAAACCTGAGACCCGCAACAACAAACCAAAACATGCATAATAGTAGGAAAAGGGTCACTAACACCTCCGGCCATAAGTGTGTCTACTGGAAAGAACATGCTGGTAAATGGCAGGTGCAGATCTGTGTTAACAGAAAACAAATCCACTGCGGATATTTTGACAGTCTTGAAGAAGCGGCAGATGTAGCTAAAAGAGAAAGAGCCAAGTACCATAACACTTTTGCGAGGGATGAATGAGAGGTCTTTTTATAGGGGATAATGAAGCAGATGGGCTGCTTGATGAAGTTACAAAGTACCACTGCACACTACTGAAAGAGTTTGGTGTTAACAATTGGGTCCTCTTCCTTGACCCAAACCACCCGGAATATGAAAGCGCCGTAGCTTACGCTCGTAGCAAGACAGAGGCTAACCTTAGGATTCTTTCTTATGACGAGCTGTACACTTGGTTGCAAACGGAGCCTCGCGGCATTGCGATTCACAACCTTTTTGGCTATGACCTGCGTCTGTGGAAGAAGTTATCGGGCATTGAATATGATATGTTCAAAGACCCGAAGTGCATGGGGACGATTGGGGATACACAGGTAAATCTCTACGACACTCTCTCTATGAGCCGTGTGCTTTATCCTGACCGTCCATTGCCCAACGGTTGCCCTGACTCTGTTCTTAACCCGGTAACCGGGAAGCGAGATCGTGTAGGTCCTCATGGCCTGTTGGCCTGGGGCTACCGTGTAGCAAACAAGAAAGTTCAGATCGATGACTGGCGTAACCAACCCTTGTGGGAATACGTTAATCGTGTCTGGGAAGACGTTTTAATCAACGAGTTAGTATGGCAATCCCTGATCGATGAATCTACAGGTGCTCGCTGGCCTGATGACAAGCAGTTCATGTACAAAGATAAACCGGAAGGGATGCGGCAGATCAACTGGAAGAACGCGCTACGCCGCCGTATGTTGACTGATTACCTGATGATTGAGCAAGAAATTCAGGGTGTTCCATTCAATAAGCATGAAGCTGAAAAGCTGAGAGACCGTATTGATGTAATGATGAAAGAGATTGAGGAAGAAGTAGAACCTCAACTCCCGCTCAAAGAGATGACGAAGTCTCAACAGCCAAAATTCCCTGCTAATCCTTTTGATGGTGCAGGAAGAATTTCCCATCACGGGTGGAATTGGTTAGAATACAAGCTGGGATATCCAGTTAATCGTGAAGCGCTGGAATTCAAAGGTCCACCGAAGACGGCGTTTAAAGGTAACGGTGATGTAAGTGCAGCAGGGGAAAGATACTGTATCCAGAATGGTGTTGAAGACCCGGCAGCGATGCCAGACTTCATTAGAAGCCAGATAAAGAAAGAGAATACCCTTGTCCCATTGCCACCAGACCTAATGGAAAAGGCAATTGCCGATCTTCGTGCTGGAAAGATGCCAGACCTGATGGTTCCGATGAAGATCTCGAACCAGGACGACATCAAGAAGTACCTGATCCGCGATGCGGGATGGAAACCAACGCTCTGGCGTGTTAAAGATGTGACGAAAGACCAGTTCAAAAAGACCCGCGATGATGCGGAGGTTGATGGTCTGGTGCGTAAGTACATCGAAGAACTTGGAGAGTCCGAGTATAAATCTCTGATTCTTGAGCACTTAAATAATAGTGACGCAAGGTTCAATATCTCGGAAAACAAGTTCGACCATCGTCATGGTTCTGATCGTGTTTACGAGGAGATCTTCAAGAAGTTCCGACGCAAAGCTCGTCAACTGCCGACTTCACCACAGTTGAAGGATAACTTCGGCAAGCTGTGTCCTAACCTTGAAGTTATCGATGTTCACTTGGCTAAACAGATTGTTAAGTGGCTGTCATTACGTAACCGTCGTTCTGTTCTCGACCCTATTGACGAGGATAAAAACGATACAGGGCTGTTGAATCATCCTCGCCTGGCGATTGATGGAAAACTTCCAGCTCGTTTCTCTGGTATCACTAACACCGGGCGTTGTAAGCACACCATTTGTGCAAACATGCCTAAGCCAGATCCTAAGGTGTTGTTGGGTAAAGAGATGCGCAGCTTGTGGACAGTTCCAGAAGGTTATTATCTGATGGGTTGTGACGGTTCTAACTTGGAAGGTATGATCGCTGCTGCCGGGGCTTTTGAATTTGATGGTGGTGAATATCTTCGCATCATGATGGAAGAGGATGCTCATGAACGAAATGCTAGAGCATATACCCTTGCGGCAGGAAAGGAAGTCACACGATCAGGGGGAAAAGGTATAACCTATGGGATCATGTATGGTGCTCAGGCCGCAAAGATTTCATCGATGCTGGATATCTCTCTTGACAAGGCACAGGCTGTAATCGATGCTTTCTGGGATAGTAACTTTGGTTTGAAAGGTCGTAAAGAGTGGCTTGAAAACTTCTGGGAAGCAACTGGTAAACGTTATATCCCTGGCCTCGATGGTCGTAAGATTTGGACCCGTTCTAAGCACTCTCTTTTGAATGCTTATCAGCAGAATGGTGGTGCATCTCTTTTTGACTTAGTTGGCGTTCTCTTCCATTGGGAAATCGTTAAGAGAGGATGGTATGATGAAGGTGTTAGGAGACTAATATACTACCATGATGAAATCCAGGTACAAGTACCAGAAAAATTCAAAAAAGTGACAGAATATTCTTCCTTAGAGGCGGCGCAGGAATATGTTGACAAAATGCTCGAAAAAGGGCATTGTTTTGATGGGCATTATGTCAAAGCTGGGAAGGTGATTGTAGAACCTGACGAGAATGGTAAGTACAAGATCTTACATTGCCCTGTCGGAGAGCTTGCTACCAAATGTGTAGAAAAAGCTTCTCGAATTATGAACCTCCCAGTATTAATTACAGGAGAATATCTTTGTGGATATACGTGGGCAGATTCGCACTAAAATCCTTACTCAAGACTTCCTAAGGGAAGTCTTTACTTACGATTTTGAAAACGGGGGTCTGATATGGAAGAGGAAGGCTGATGATTGTCAAGAAAATAGAAGATGGAATACAAGATATGCTGGAAAACATGCAGGTAGCCCGAATAATCAAGGCTATCTCCATGTTAAGCTAGGAGGGAGAAAATACAAACTTCACAGGCTTGTATTCTTATACATGCATGGTTACTTGCCAAAGATAGTCGACCATAAGGATAATGACCTCCAGAACAACCGTATCGAGAACTTAAGGGCGGCAGATCATCAGAAAAACAATTATAATTGTAGGCTCTCCTCTGCAAACACCAGCGGGATTAAAGGTGTGAGTTGGCACAAGCAGCATAAAAAATGGTACGCTACGATAAGAGTTAATGGCAAAGCCGTCTTTTTGGGAATTTTTGATAAAAAATCCGATGCTGAGGAACGTGTGAAAGCTGCAAGGGAAGAGCTTCATGGGGAGTTTTCAAACAATGGATAATTTTTTCTTGACACCCGTTTCGAATAGCATTAAAGTGTATCACATGAAGACGAGAGACCTCGCTTCAAAATAACTTCACAAACAGGAGAACGAAATGACCGCAAAATATGAAACCGTACCTTACGCTGACTTCGTAAAAGCTCTGAAAGCTCAGTTCGCTGTCATGCAAGCGCTGGGTGCGCTTTACACGGTCGATGTACCGAAAGATGAACTGTACGATCTGTACCTCGACTCTTTCCCGGAAGGCACCAATCTGATGTATAAAGAGCGCCGTGAATATGACTGTAACTGCTGCAAGAGCTACATCCGTACTCTGGGCCGAGTAGTCGCGATTCACAACGGCAAGCTGGTCTCTATTTGGGACGTTAAAGTTGGTGGTTACTACCAAGTTGTTGCCGATGCGATGAAAGCGCGTGTTGAAAGCGCCGAGATCCGCGATCGCTTCTTCCACTTCGAAGGCCGCGTTGGTACTGAGAGCAACGTAGCTCTGCTGGAAAATGGGAAAACCAAAACCTGGACCCACTTCCATCAGGCCCTGCCTCGCGAACTGGTTAAACGTGGTGAAGATATCCCTTCTGCCCTGGGTGAGTACCGTGACAACGCAACTGTGCTGGCACGTTCTCTGAAAGATATCGATATGGACTCTGCCGAAACGGTAATGGACCTGATCAACCAAGGCTCTCTGTACCGTGGTGATGAGAAAAAGCACATTGTTGCTGCCTTTATTAAGGCGAAACGTGCATACGACAAAACGCCGGAAGATCAGCGAATGAACTTCTGCTGGAAACAAAGTGAAACGCTGGGTAAACTGGGCCGCTTCCGTAATGATGTCATCGGTACACTGATGAGCGATCTGGCAGAAGGTATTGATCTTGAAGCCGCAGTGAAGTCCTTTGAAGACAAAGTCTCAGGGACCAACTACAAGCGTACTACAGCTCTGGTAACTCCGGGCATGATCAAGGCAGCACAAGAGAAGGTTGAAGCCCTCGGCTTGACTGAATCTCTGGCACGTCGCTTTGCGGTGACCTCTGACCTGACGATCAACAACGTGTTGTTTGCTGACCGTTCTGCAAAGGCCCAGATGAACGTATTCGAGCAACTGGCAGCGTCAACCAAAAACGCGCCGAAGTCACTGTCGAAAGTAGAAGAGATCAGCATTGAGGATTTCATCAATAACGTTCTGCCGAAAGCGGACACTATCGAAGCGCTGGTTGAAGGTCGTCTGACACCGAACCTGATGAGCCTGGTTGCCCCGGCAAACGCAGGTGCTCCTAACCTGTTCAAATGGGATAACGGCTTCTCCTGGTCGTATAATGGCGAAGTAACTGACTCCATCAAGGAGCGTGTGAAAGCCGCTGGCGGTAGCGTGACTGGTGACCTGCGTGTTTCGTTGTCCTGGTACAACAGTGATGACCTCGACCTGCACGTATTCGAGCCTGGTGGTGGTCAAATTTACTTCGGTAACAAACGTGGTCGCTCAACGGGTACGCTGGATGTGGATATGAATGCCTATGGCAAGTCAGACGCACACCATCCGGTTGAGAACGTTACGTGGGAAAATGAGCGTAATATCACGGAAGGTGTTTACAAGGTTGTTGTTAACAACTATAATAAGCGCATGACTGATCGCGTTGGCTTCGAAGTACAGATGGAATACAAAGGCCAAGTGTTCAACTTTGCATACCCGCAAGCTTTGGGTAATAGCAAGAGCCAGACCGTTGTAACCTTTAAGTATTCTCGTGCGAAAGGTGTTGAAATTGTAGACAGCATCGGGCATACTAAGCAATCTAAAGAAGTATGGGGCGTCTCTACCGAGACCTTCCAGAAAGTTTCTCTGGTGCTGAATTCTCCTAACTTCTGGGATGGTCAGACCAAAGGTAACAAACACTACTTCTTTATGCTGGAAGGTTGCATTAACCCTGACGATACTCGTGGCTTCTACAATGAGTATCTGCGTGACGAGCTGCATGAGCATCGTAAAGTGTTCGAAGTGTTGGGTTCCAAGCTCAAAGCTGAACACTCCACTGATCAACTGAGCGGCCTGGGCTTCTCGTCTACCCAGCGTAACGAGTTGGTTGTGAAGGTTACTGGTTCTTTCAACCGCACCCTGAAGATTAAATTCTGATGAAAACGGGGTTGCAACCAACCCCGGTAACTGATAGACTCGTTGCATGTCTGGAGGGGTTCGCTCCTCCAGAAAATCCTTACCAAAGGATATGCAATGAGTTCGGGTGTGCGTACATAACTGCAAAGAAAATGTTGCACTCCTTTACGTACCGGGCAACTGAACAACAATTGGCTGCGATTCTTGAAGAACGCAGCATACTGAAAAACTAAAAGAGGAGAACAAAAATATGTCAATCATCAATACTACCATCGCAAATACCGCTACCCTGTTCGAACTGGCTACCCGTAAAAAACTGCGTTTTGCAAGCCCGAAAGGTCTACTGACCACAGAAGATCTGTGGGATCTGCCGATGACTGGTAATACCAGCCTGGATACGGTTTCCAAACTGGCTAACCGTGATGTGAAAGCATCTGCTGAAGAAAGTTTCGTTGTCGAGGCCAGTGCTGTAAATGGCGAAGCAAACCTGAAGCTGGATATCCTGAAGTACATCATCTCGGTGCGTAAAGCGGAGATCGCGGATCGCCAGGCAGCGAAAGAGAAGGTTGAGCGTAAGCGTAAACTTCTGGACCTGCTGGCAGAGAAGGATAACGAGAAAGATGCAGCGATGTCTCGTGAAGAGATCCTGAAAGAGCTGGAATCTCTGTAATCTGCCCGCCAAGGCCCTTCGGGGCCTTTTTGTGTTGGAGGATAAATGAAAGTAACTGGCAAACAAACTATTGTACAGAATGTGGAAGTAGATATCTCTGATGAAGAGATCATGAATATTGTCAAGGCACAAACACCAGACTACCTCGCAGATGTCCTCACCAAAAAACTGCTGAGGGACTTCATCTATAGATTACCAGCAGATTTTACTGGTGAGCGGGCCGTGTGGGAAACACGTAAAAGAGGATATGAACCGTTTCTTGTACTTGTCCATGTAGACGCCTGGTGGGACTACCACAACAATGTTGGTGTGGATGAAGAAGTCAGACCGCTCACCGAAGAAGAAACGGCAAAATATAATATGATTTGCGGTTTGCGGGACTACATTAAGGAGCTGCAAAAATAATTCAAAAGCCTCTTGACTTCATGGTTGAGGGGCTTTATTGTTATGGAAGCTAAATAACCTGGAGGGTGTATGTTAGAGGCAATCAATTATTTCTTTTTAGTTCTGGCAGCAGTGGCCTGTGTTTCTTGTGCCTTCGGCGCTGTCTTTTCAAAAGATGAAACACACCGCACGGTGTACGTAGGTTGTGCAGTCATCAACGCTGCTTTTACGGTGCATCTCTGGAGTATCGCCCTATGAAGCTTTCACATTTTATTTATGCAGTGTTAGGCCTTATGGCCCTGACCATGCTGACAACGTTGGGGCTTTCATTTACAGCAGACCATGAGCAACAAACAAAAGAAATTTTGGGATTAGTTCTCGGCATAGTATCTTTCGGCATAAGTTCAGGGGTGGAGTGAGTGTGAAAAGAACAAAGCATATCAATAAGAATGCTTTCCGCAAGGTGGGGCGTTATGCCCTGCCATTCGCGGTGGCAATCACAGTTGCAGGTTGTGAGCAAGCAGACATTGACATGAAGATGTACAAAAATGTTGATGAGTGTATTGCAGATACTCACAAACCGGATCAGTGTCGGGCAGCAAGACAAGAAGCAGAAAAGGTTGCAAATGAAACTGCACCACGCTATGCGACTTATTCTGACTGCTACGCGGAGTTCGGTGACCAGTGCAGACACAACCCAAGCAGCTCAGATGGTGGTTCTTCGTGGATGCCGTTGATGATGGGGTACATGATGGGCAATAGCATGAATTCCGGTTATCATTCAGCACCGCTGTATCAGAATCGATCAGGTCAGTATATGGACAATAAATTCCGTAACTACAATGCACGACCTGGTCAAACGTTCAAGGTGACAAGCTCTGCGGCAAAGCCAACAGTACAGTCTCCTCGTACAACGGTTTCTCGTAGCACCACATCCTCTCGTGGTGGTTTTGGTAGCTCTGTTAGCAGTCGCTCATCTTTTGGAGGGTAGTTGATGATTGGATTCTGGGAATGGTTTACAATGAATCACAATTGGGTATCTAGCCTGATCCCGCTTGCTATGTTTTCCTACATAGGATGGTTATTGTCGGGAGGGCTTACTTGGAAGGGAAAAGTGGCCTCCTCTGTGTTTTCAGCCGTAATGTTTGGGGCAATGTTCTGGGCAGTGACTTACTTGGGTGGTTATGGAATGTATAAGCGCCATTATACTACTTGCGCAAAGCCAGAAGCTGTGGCATCATTCTATGTGTTTGATGCAAAGAAAGAGCGCTGTTATAAACCTGTTGTTGGATTTGCACCTGTTGATGATAATCAGGTAAAGACTCTGACACCGAAACAAATGGAGACTGGAGAATGGCTTTAACTCGTGAAGAACGTAACGGGGCTAAGTTTGTAGAGATGTATGAGGCCCGTGTCGGTTCGAAACCCACTCTTGAAGAGCAACTGATGCTTGCATACTTCAAGGAGAACGTGGATGATCTCCCGGTTGACTGGGGCGACCCAACATCTTTCCACAAAGCGTTCAGACAAACTGACGTTTGTCGTCAAGGATACCAGGATATGGTCATTTGGAGTCTTATGTCTGGTGGGCCAAGTGTAGCAATTTGGGATGTATTGGAGGAATTTTATGCTAGTCGATGAACTTGGTGTTCGTAGCCTTGTCCCAGATGCTTGGGCAGAGGCCTATGGTAAGCCACAAGCTGATCCTCATTCTGTTTTCGCAGAGCTGCTTGGTGTAACACGACAGCAAGCGAAGGTAGTCGGTTATGAGTATATGTACTCTGAAGAGACCGAACATGTTCGGGCGATCAAACTGTGGCACCTATCGGGAAAAGAAACTCGATATGTTTACCGGAAGCTTGCTAACCTCTTGTTGGAGAATGGGGTTACTGTTCCTCCGCTGAGAGAAATTCTTGAGGAGGTAGATCGGAATGAATAAAATCCGAAAATTTTTCAAATGGTTATTGGGGTTATTCAGTACACCAACGGTCGTATCTATAGGGAAGGGAAACAGCACTTTTGTTAGCCAAACAACCAAGGTGACCACAATATCTTCTGAAGAGCTTAATGAGACGCTCAACGAGGCCCTTCGTCAAGCAAGACAAAACAATGAGCGTAGATTGAAAATGTCACCCCCAACGCCACCTTCACCGCCTAAAAGGCGTGTGGTCGTGGAGGATGGCGGTTATCGCCGGAGAAATGATGATGCGGCGATCATCAATACAGCCACGATTAGTGATACGTATACCCATCATACGCCAAGTCACTCGTCAAGTAGTCATGACTCGTATTCCTCCTGTGATTCGAGTTCATCATTTTCAGGTAGTTGTGATTAAGGAGATAAAATGAAAATTGGTTTCTTAGGTCTTTTGGCGTTGGTATTTATCACGCTTAAACTGTGCGGCGTGATCGCCTGGTCGTGGTGGCTTGTTTTACTACCGCTCTACTTCGGTGTTGCCGTTCTTCTTTTCTTCTTCCTGATGGCGATTATCGGGTGGCTGGGACTGGCAAGTGTAGGCCGTGTGGCTGAAATGATGTCAAATTCAAAAAAGAAAAGAAAGTAATTGACATAACAAGTGTAAAGGGGTAAGATACCCCTTCACTAATAAATGGAGGATTGATGACTGAAGAAGTAACCCCTACCAACGAAGCACGATTCCTGGGACTAGACCCTAATCAGTTCGGAACTGTGATCTTCCTCTCAAGTGCCAGTGTTCAGATGGCTGACCATATCAATTCTGAACCCGTCAGAAAAGAAATGGAACGTTTAATCAGGGAAGGCAAACACGATACCATCGAAACGGCGTTAGCCTGGGTTCGTGGTCAGCGTAATGCTGTGATGCAATTGAGTGGGGCTTCAACCTTCGCGCAAAACCTTTTGGCGCAAGTTGAAGATATGTTGGTTGATCAACTTCTTGCTGTACCAGTTACACAAGTCGTTGAAGAAAAATCTGAGTAATAAAGGAGAGAAGATGAGCGTAGTAAACGAATACAAAGACCCAATGTCCGGCAAAGTAAATCACTTCGCAAAAGGCAGCATCAAATTTGTCAGCATCAAGCCTGTAAAAGATGGCCCGAATGTTGTTAACGGTGTTAAGACCACCTACATCAAGGTTCCAGGTCAACCAGACAAAAAGATCGAAGCCACTCACGTCATCAGCTTCTTGATGCAAGAGGTTGACGACAATAACAATGTTGTCGATCCGCAGAGTGCAGGTCAGTGGATCAGTATGGGAGAGAAGAAACTTCATGCTAGCCACACTGACAAAGTACAGGTCAAGCTCGACAGCGGCTATAAAGATATCCTGGCAGGAATGGTTGTGTCTTTCCCTCTGAAGGTATCTAAGAGTGGTGAAAACACCTACTACAACGGTACGCTGAGTGGTAAAGTGTTCAACATTCTGGATGAAAGCAAAGCTGGTCAACCAGCACCACGTCAGTCACAGCAGTCTTCTGCCCCGGCAGCACAGTCAGGTGGTGGTGTTAAGATCTACGGTGAGATTACTGAAATCGTAGGTAATCTGGCGACTGTTAATGACGAGAAGAACGGCCCCGGCGGTGTAGTTCTCTCCGATGAGCAACTGGCCCAGGTCTCTGTTGGTGGACGAATGACTGCCTTTGTGGATATGTCCAATGGTCACATTCTGAATGGATTCAAAGCTTATGGTCCAGCAGGTCAGAACAGTGGTGGTTCTGGTGGTAAAAAGAGTAGTGGGTACGACCAATTTGGTGTTGAAACAGGTCACGCCATTAACGGTCTGAAAGAGTTGATGGGTACTGGCTATAAAGTAAAGGATGAGCTGGAGACAGCTAAAGCCATTCACCGTGCCACTTTGGATATGAAAGCGTTCGTTGCGGAGCGTACTGGTAAACCAGTCGATTCCAACCCGGTAGGTGCAAGTGCGGGAAACGCAATCCTGGTTGCATGTAGCCGTTTCAACGCTAAGTCCGATGTGTCCGAAGCAACGATCCTGGACGCAGCCAAGGGTGTGTATACAAAGCTCTCTGAGCCTCTTTACACGTTCATTAGTGAAAGTGCCAAGGGTAACGATCAAACCCCGTCACAGCCCGTTCAGGAGCGTTTAACGACACCACCTGCCCAAGAGGCTCCGGCTATGGATTTTGATGAACCTCCGATGGACTTCGATGATGATGTGCCGTTCTAATCTGAAAGTCTGCTCTTGCTGCGGGGTTGAAAAACCCCGTAGTGAATTTCAGGTGAGAAAGGCCTCCAAGGATGGATTAACAGCATCATGTAAGCTTTGCCTTAAGGAACGTGACCGCATCAGAGACCAAGACCCAGAACGTAAAGCAATGAAAGAGCGATACGTAAAAGGTATTGGAAGAGAGGCGGCTACAAGAGCAAAGCGTAAGTATATCGAGAAAAATCCGAAGAAAAGGTCTGTGCATATAAAGACAGGAAACGCGATCCGTGATGGCAAGCTATTTAAACAATCTTGTGAAGTTTGCGGAAGCCAGGATGTACAGGCTCATCATTGTGATTACGATAAACCTTTAGAGATTATGTGGCTATGTCCTATTCATCATGAAGAGTGGCACAGGAAACACGGCGAAGCAAAGAATGCTGTATAAAAGAAAAGGCTCCCATTTGGGAGCCTTTTTTATTATGGTCTTTGGTAGACAGCGACATCATATACAGTCCCTCTTCCACAATAGGTCACTTGTAGAATTGTAACTGAATTTGCAGCGGTACTGATCGTACCACCATTTATGATTTTATAAGACGCATCGAGGGTTACGGAATGTCCGCCAGTTGCATCCTGGAACAGATAAATCGTAGCAGTAAAAGCACTACCAAGATTTGCCCAAGGCCCGATAGTTAAAGTATTTGTCACATCTACGTTGTAGATGTTATTCATCTTCGTCAGATCAGAACCTGTCCCTCCTGGTGTCCAAGTTGTCCCTGCGGAAGGTGTGGTAACAGAACCGGGGGTTGTTCCTACGAAATTCGCAGTGACCTTCGGAGCCGTCGCTTCACCTGTAATAACGAGGGAGGCACCTTTTAGAGATCCGTATGCCTCTATTGTGGTGGTTGCCAGAACGGAGTTAGGGTTAATGTCCTTCCCGTTGACATCAATGGAGACACCTGTCAGAGTCCCAAGTACGTTAAGGTTGTTTACGGTTGTTGTGCCTGTCCCACCATTATTCAGGTTAGCGTTTCCAGTAACTGTAAGGTTGGTGCTTACCGTAGCTTCCCCAGTAACTGCAAGCAGGCCTGTGATGGATAGATTTCCTGCAACAGAGCTAGCACTACCGGCTGTAAATCCTCCAGTTAATGTGCTGTTTCCATCGACTGTTAATGAGCTTATTACACCCAGATCCTGAATAGTGGTACTTCCGAGAGTTGTTATACCATTCACAGTCAGATCAGAACCTATCTCGGCTGTTGTCGTTGTGATAATGGAGTTGGGGAGAATGTCTAAACCATCAACCCCCACATTGACACCGGACAATGAACCAGTTACTCTTACGTTTTCAAGTTCTGTCGTTCCGGTTACCTTAAGTCTTGGTTCCGTAGAGGCCTTGGAAGAGTTCCCTCGGATATACACATAGTCGAAGGTGTTATTACCGACACCAGTTAATGACATTGTGGTGTTATCTGCACTAGCTGTCCCATTCACAATAACTGCGGAAGTCAGATTATTGGTTTGAACAGAGTTAGGAGATATGATAGTCTTCAGATAGTTAGAGGCAGCGGTGTAGTCAAAAGAAAGAGTGGCAGTTTGTCCAGATAACGAAATTTTCTGGAATTTACCAAGCACACCAGAGGCATCAAGCGTCCCACCAAATTGGGATGTCCCAGAAACAACCAATGTGTTAAGGGTTGAAGCACCAACCACCGTAAGAGCAGCATAACTTGGAGAAGACCCAGCAAGAGAATTGATCGCTGCTGCGACAGCCAAGTTGACAAATGCAGTTGTCGCTATTGCACCACTATTACTTCCCTGAGCAGGGGTAGGCGCTGTCGGAGAACCGACAAATGTGGGTGTGTTAAGAGGTGCAAATTTTTCAGAAACTACAACGGAGTCATTGTAAACTTTCCAAGCGGTACTTGTGGACGGATCGGCAGGTAAAGTGATAGGTGTAGATGGTGACGCTCCTGGGGCATACCACCAGAAAGTCCCTGCTGAATTGGTGAAGGAATACAGTTGATTAAAAACTGTCGCCTGTGTACCAGCCACCCAAGGTTGTGGTGGTGTTTTAAAATACACATTGTCGAGAAGCGCTTTACGTAATGTTGGAATCGTGCTACCATCTTCTACAATAACAGTGTCGATCGCCGATCCGTTGACCACCTTATGGAGACGCTCAGAATCCTCGATAACCTGATCCACAGCCTGTTCAAATTGTGTTGTATCAGCCATTTAAGGTCTCCTTATTTAATTTCTTGTTTATCTTCATCTTCCGCTGCCTTTATAGCTAAACCCCAGCGAAGTGAGATTAGCTTGCTTATAAGTTGTGGAGCTGCTACAGTAGGTGCATATACCCACATGTACCATTCTGTAAGGGTTCCTTTAAATCCCCAGTACAGGAAAACAGCCGTCATGGATGCCAGTCCTATATTGCTCCAAAACTTGGTATGTGAGGCCTTATCAGGGTCTATAGGGGACCTGACTAAGTCCTTTAGGAACTTCATTATTCGAGTTGGCATTTTACCTCGGGGATCAATGAGTGAAGAATGGTAATGCCCTGGCAATCACCAACAGGCTTATGACAGTTGCAGTTTTTATCCATTCCTTTATCGTCGTGTCTTTAAAATTTGCACAAAGTATGATAATTTCCATCCAAGTTTGGTAGGAAGAATTTATTACAAAATCAAAGAGTCCGGGGATTATTAACGGAAACTGCATGGATATTATCTGGCAGAAGAGAATTGGCACTGCTACAGAGAGTGTTAGCTTTTTCTTCCATCCCGATAATATACACGCAGCACCAAAGATAAAAGAGATATCTAGGAACCAACAAAGATTAAGGTAAAGAGATAGATCGAAAAACTGGGTGTTTGAAGAAAACCACCATAGGAGGGTATTCTCAAGAAAGATATGGACCATGCCAAAAACAGACATGATCCTTATACCTTTGTCAGAATGAAACAACAAAATAATAAAGCACAGAAAATAGAATACTGAGCTTATCATTTTGCGGATCTCTCCATTAACATTTGGAATTGTTTGGTGAGGTCTGTTCTTAAATCACCAACATCTTCCTTTATGTCTTTTCTGAGTTCTGAAACATCATCCCTAATCGCTTTTAACTTTTTATCCAAGATATCATCGAGCTTTTCTTTCGTGACCATTTCGGCCCGTATACGGATGATATCTTTGTCAAGCTCATCAAGGCGTTCTTGGGTCTTCTTGTAATCAGAGTATGTTACCCTTAGCACTCCAATTAGAACAAAGGTAACGACCCCCCAGACCGCCTTCAGGATAGCAAAGAGGTCGATAGACATAGTGCCTCCTTAGGCTGTCTGCGGAAGTTCTGGCTGAGGGTCTCCCTTGGTCCATTCTCTGAGATTGATGATATATTTCTTCATATCCTCAACCTTATCCTCTTCACCAAGCGCAGCATAAGTTGATAGGAGTATTGCGGCCCTTTGGAAAAGTCCTTGTTTCTTATTTTCAAAGATCCTGTCTTCCATCCAATCCACTTTTTCGAACTCTTCACCATTAAAGATATGAGTTCTATTAGAAAAATCGCTTGGGAGAGATTCTACAAATCGGAAATAACAATCCTCAGGGAAAAATCTAGTAGGATCTGTATCTGCCATATAAACTTGACCATTTGTATCATATTGAATATAGATACCTTTCTGGTTAATTTTTAGTTTTGACAAAAAGTCATACCAATCCTGACCATTTTCATCCTTAAGATATAAGGCGCCTGGGACTGCAACCTTTTCCGGGGAATACCTGGTCCACTTCATATCGGTTATTTTCATTAAAGCCCCACTGTATACCAAATGCCATCAAGAGCTTTCTGTAAGAATCGGAACCTTATCTCATCAATATCATGCAGATAAAGATCTCTACTGGCGTCTGCATCAATCAAGCCAGTCAATACAGAGCCGTCAGGTCCACGCGCAAAACGTCCACCTGAACCATAATTTTCAAAGTCAACGTTAACTTTGTTTTGCTCACCACTCCAACGAATGTCGGAAACACCGATACTGATATACAGGTCACCATTAGCATTTGCAGCTGTACTGTTCACTGCACGAACAATTGATCTTCCACCAACAGTTGCGTTGTTGGAGTTTACTACGAGGTTTTGTAACGTAGCTGTACCACTAACACCAAGGCTGGTTGTCTGAATATTACCACCATTATTAATGGTTGTCGATGCTAAGGTTCCTGTCGTCATCGTACCTGTGGCTGTAATATTACCCTGGACCCTTAACAGCGCAGTGTTTGTACCAGTTGCATTAAGCTCCATCATGTTGAATGGTGAAACTGTAGCAGAGTTGTTTACAGGAACAAAGCGGAACCTCATGATATCTACATTAGGTTGTCCAGCTACACCAGGATTATCACCAATTACAAAATCTAAATAGGTTTGGTCAGTACCTAAGGTGGTTGCGATGTGTGCAGTATCGCTTCCATCAGATGGGAAGGTAATACGCGGAACAGTCAAAGGACCTGTCATCGTGTCACCTTCAACATTCACATAACGATTATCCCCTTCAGCTTTACTATAAACCTCTAGATTAGTACGAGCTGTGGCCTTATTCTCCACATCACTTAAGTTCTGGTCTTTTCTTAAATAATAAGCTGCCATACCAGGAATTTGCTCAGTGGAAATGTAAGACATCCACCAAGTCATCATGTTAAGAACATAGTTAAGTTCTTCACAAGCGGGCTTCTCACCCAAATCCCAACCCTTATCCCAAAGATCAGCGATAGGGGAGATTTTATTTGCGGTATGAGCATTAGGTAACACGACGTCACTTTCAGCCCATATCTGAAGAGGAATAGTAGGAATTGCCATGATTCTCCCTTATAATAGTGTGTTCTCTTCTTCGGAGGTATAGATAAGACTGGATAGGCCACCAGTCCCTGTTCGCGATGTGCTTACAGACCCAAAACCGATTGCATAGGAATCGTTTTTAAACCCAAAAGGTAGCCCTTCTGATTTTACCAGTCGAAGGTACGTAGGCATAGGGAGCATATCTTTTATTTCTTGTATAGCTGTTTCTATCTCGAAACAACTATTAAAGATATTGATATCAAAACGATAATTATCACCTTTGTAAGTGGTAAAATTCTCGGCTCCGAAGAGTTGCTTCAGCGTCCCAATCACCTCAGGTCTGGTCCCGTGTTTAGCTGTGCTTGAGAGCAGGATTGTGATAATGGCACGATAATTCATATCACTCAAGCCATTTCTGTCAATCCCCACCTGAGCACCAATCTCATCCAAGTTGACCCCTCCGGCATTCTGGAGGAGACGCCCTTCTGCAAGATTGACCATCATCTCATCTACAGCCTTCATTCGTTCCAAATACACGGATAAAAATTTTACAAGGTTTTCTTTTTCCCGTAAAAAGTCCCCCGGAAGGTAGTCAATACCGTCCGAAACGAAATCATCCAATGGATGGATGTGGTTGACATCTTTTATCGTATCTGCCATAATCCCTCTTAGATTATCTGTAGGAATGTGATATTATCAGTGTCGATAGAGAATACCTCATCCATCCCTGCAACAACATCAGAGGTTGTATAAGAAGTATCAGGATCTCCGACGTTCTTGACATCCACATAAAGTTGTGTAAATCTACCCGCAGAGATAGAAGAACCTACAGCAGATACAAGCTGGATGTTATATAAAGTGTCAGCAATGTTAAGCGGGTCAATAACCCCTTTGAGAGCGGACTTTATAGTATCCTGTTCAGTGGTTGAGAGAACCTTTCCTTTATATCTAACACGGATAGCCAGATCCCTTGCCTGCGCCTTGCTGTGATAAATTCGTTCTGTCTGATTATCCTCAGTAGGGACATCATAAAAAACATTACCATAGGTAGCGTTAGACAAAGCAATTGAATTATAAAGTGCCTTACTGATGTCTTCAGTAGACCCACCATACACCACGGTCTCAAACTTATATGGGGGTATCCCGTTCTGGTCAGTAACCCCTGTGTTATTTGAGAATATTTTAACCTTACTTACACCACTCACCCCAAGGACAGCACTCACCACCGCAGGTCTAGTAGCAGCAGCACTCGATGCTGTTGTGTTAGAAGCCCTGACCTTATATTCGGTGTCAGTCTCAACATCTGTCCCCTCTGTAAAGGCATTCATGTTGTTAAGACTGATGAACCCACCTGGTGTTGGGGAGATCGAGGTTACGGTATTTTTCTCTCTGGAGAGTTCACCTGCCTCAACAGCAACAACATCCATTGTGATTGTACGTTCACCGACAATTGGTGATGTCCTGAAATCAACACGGCTATTAAGGCCGATCATTTCAAGATTAGTATCATACCCAATGTACAATGCCCCGTTTTGAGAGTCAATGATGATCCTATCATTATTAAGCTCGGAGGTATTGTTGACAATAAAGCTCTTGACAGAGGCCATGAAAGTGTTAAGCTGAGAGCTATTAGGGGTTTTATTGGTCAACTGAAGAGTTGTTTGACTTGTTGTTCCGGTGTTTTGATTATTGATCTGGAAACTATAAGTACCTACAACCCAGTCCTTATTGAGAATTTTTTGTGCCAGTATGTTACCAGCAAGGGTGGTGTCGTCATTTAATACAAATGTACCACTATCAAGTGTATATGTGTTTTGGGCATATACCATGTTGTAAGGGACAGTATTGTTAACTGTCATCTCAACAGACCCTGAACTTTTTGTTTTTCCTCGACGATAAACACCTCTTCTGGAAAGCAACTCATCAAGGTAAATACCTTCAGCCCCAGCAAGGGTCTGAGCGGAATAGATGGATGCTGCCAGAAGGATAATCTGGTATTCTCTCTCGTTAAAGATGGTTGTCAACTTGTCAGCAATTGTGTTAGCTTGCGTGTTGAAATTTTCACCGAAAGTTCTAATGAGGGTCTGTTTTGTGTCTGCGATAAGGTCATCAAGAGAGGGGATAGTGAAACCGTAATCGCTCAATCCATATTGAGTTGCCAATTCGTCCTCCTTTCAGGACCATGATTCTTTTGTATATTTTACCATACGTGGCAGTGTTTTGCAAATAAAGGGGAAGAGGTTATAAATGAAAAAACCACCCCGGAGGGTGGTTAGTTAACGGACAGAGAATCTTCCAAGGCTGAAAGGCGCTTGTCAAGATCTTCCTGCACCGCAATTGTTGCTCTCAGTATCCAAAATAAGAGTTCTTCTTTTCTAAAAGCGAATTCCTCACCTGCTGGGGTATCCCCATTAGCTTCCCAACTATCGTAGCAGAAAGCTGAATACTTGGTCCAATCGAGACCGTGTTTGAGCATGACCTTAATAGCATCCTGCACAGTAGGTCCTGAATGAAGCCTGGCAGCACCCTTTTCGGAAGAGTATTTAGACAACCATTGCCATACGGAATCTAGTTTCCCAATTTCATAAAAAGCTTTTGCTTCTGTAGGTGTAATTTGTCGAAGATTTGTTTTCTTCTTTTTATTTGAGGTAGAGATTACACTGTTAACTGCATACACTTGACTCCAACGCAGGGATGTTGTACCGTTGGACAATACATTGTCTACCTTAGGAGAAAATGATGCTAAAGGTGTTGATATTTGAACACCATAAGTTCTTTGCACAGGGCTAAGGGCAATGGTGTCAACATGTGTTCCGATCTCATTCCCAGTGGTGGAGAAATAGTACAAATTCTGCCAACTATTAGAAAGGCTGTCCAAAACTTGCTGGACAGTAGCCCCAGAGTGAGTGCCAATAACGGAGGCACCTGTGATGCCTGTTACTTCACTTCTTTTAAGAAGCCCTATATCAGTGATGAACTTATTAATGGACGTCTTCTCAGTGTCAGTAGAAGATTGGATAATAATTTCATCACTGCCTGTTACAAGGGTCTTATCAGAAAGATTTTTTATCTTGATAACTGAGAGTTCTGTTGTTGCCATTTTAACCCCTATATGAGACACAGATGCATCTGTGGATTTTTTTTTTTGCATACCAGCACCTAGGTGCTGGGGAGAATTTAACTGTTTATACCTACCCTATTAATCTATGCTGAAACATGGTCCCTCCCGTTAAACACTGTTTTTATACGGTATTTTTATAGGTCAGCAGATCAATGCTTGTAGTCCATATCAATTGCTCGCCATTATATCAGGAGAGAGCGAAGACTTGAAGGTTCTTAATGTAGGTGTGGTTACTAAAATCGCTTGAACCCCTCGACATAGCTATTACGCCTGGGCGTTGTAAAGCAGCATAGTCAGAACCAGAATCATCAAAGGTGTAGGCTTCCACCCCGTTAATGTAAACTGTACCAACGCTGCCCTTGAAGGTGGCGTACACCTTATCCCCCTCAACCAGTGGCGGTAGATTACTAATAGTGGATCCAGCGCTTGTACGCCTCAGGAGTGAGAAAGCGTTTGGTCTTATAGCCAGACGGTAGCAATAGTTATCTCCTGTGCTAACACGTCGAACGTCCATGATTATCTCAGAACCTTGTGGCCCGGCCTCGAAAGACACAGCTACATCTTTCGTTAATGGCATACCAAGATACACCGTCCCCGAAGCAGACCTTAAAGTATTCGTCAGACCAAGTTCCGATAGTACAAATAAATCAGTTGTACCATTCCACGAGTAAGCAGACCCTCCATTATAGATATTGGTCGTTGCCCCTGAGAGATCAGTATCAGCACTGCGTATGCAGGACTCTGATGTTAAAAGTTGTAGCGCGATAATCTTACCGAGCTTAGGATTGCTGATGATACCATCTGCTTTAAGTATTGTTGCCATTGCTTTTCCCCTTAAAGGATAACTTTTCCGCTAATACATTTAGTATGGATGAAGGAAATTAAGTCTTCACCATCGAAACGATCGGCGATATTATGTCCAGCCGTTTGTGTGTCGAATAGTGTCACATCGTTGTGCTCCCCAAGATAATCCTTGAGCTTCTGCCCGTGAAGACTAAGCAATACACTCGTATCCAAGCTGGAGGCACGGATATGTATCGGGAGTCCGCGATACTCAGACCAGTGGCGCAGCGCGGGGTCATACCCAGCCGTTTTTTCCGCATATGTTTCCGACGTACATTCGTATGCCGCATTTATCTCGGAAGACCGACCGTTTGTATATCGCTGATACAAGTCGTAAGTGGGATCGACAAGATACAATCCAGATACACTCGGTATCGTGTTTGTCAGCAGACAGTTCTGCGCTGCGATTCCGCCCATCGAGTTCCCGTACAGGATAACAGCCCCAATTGGTGCGATTTCACATGCCTTCTGATAAAGCTCAAGCAGGTCGGCCATACATTTGGGGCTGCCGTAGCTATTGCCATGATACCGACTTTTTGCCATTGCAATACCGTTACTCAGCAACACATCATATGCAGAGCGGATACTGGGCGGCAATGAAGCGTCGGAGGTGTCGCTTGTGACCCCATCTAGTATTAGGACGAGTGGGATTGGCGTAGCATCGCTGTACCCAGTAGGAAGCTTGATGATATTCCCCTGACCGTATGAGTTAACAAACGTATAAGAATTTGCTGGCAATTCTGTCCCAGCGATATGTCTCGACAAGCCACGCGCCACCGAAGAGATAAGCTGGAAATCAGGCGCGCGGTCGTATGTTTTAAAGTCTGGACTAACCTCTTCATCATTTGACGGCAGGTCAAGACGCTCTTTGATGTCTTTGATGACAGCATTCGTGAACATACCATCCGACTTACGCACAGAGAGTGCGGTCGGGTTGCCATCGCCGTCCGGTACAGTGAAAAGCAACTCTTCCCCACCACTATCGATGTGCTCGTAGTCCAAGCGACCGATAGTATCTTTAATGATCTCCGCAGTCTGACTCGTCGGCATACCATCTTCCAGACTGGCTTGCAGCCATGTCTTGTTACCTTCTGAGTCAGTGATGATGATGAGATTTCCATCCTCAGATTGGGTACTGTACTTACTTAGTTTCTTTTCAAGTGCAGAGCTAATGGTTTTTTCAGACGGCATTAGTCGACCTGTAGGCTCCAGCGTGCCGCCGTTGTTGATGACCTCAATGGCAAGGGAGCTATCATCTGGGCTACGGTAAAATGCAATAGCGCCAGCCAGAATATTCCCAGCGTCTACATCAGCCTGCGCAGCCGCCAGCGTGGGAAATTCACGGATTGTACCAGTTATAGCGGCTGTTCCTGGAACTCGCGCAACTTCTTGAGCAATCCCTGCATTATTCTTGTACACTTTGAACGCTACAGAGCTTTCGCTTCCTTGAGGGACTTGGAAATATTGCCCATTCGTAGTTGCAGCAAGACCTTCACTGACAGAGGCATATAAGTTTCCCAGCTCAGAGGCCTGCAATACATATGCCTGAGCCTCATTTCTCGCATCCTCTGCTTGGTCTTTTGCCTCAACTGCTTCATTTTTGATCTCAGTGACTTCATCTAGCAGACTTAGCCCACCAACCGTAATCCATCCAGACCCTGTAGTGGAGGGTGTTGACCCAGCAGGCACAGATTTTGGAAAAGTACCCGACCAAGTGTAACATTGTGCACCAGCCATATGCCAAATAGCATCGGTTGTATAGGTAAGCTCGGCACCTTCTTCAAAAGAGCCATCCACAAGTGTCAAACCAAGGTCGTGCAGTGCTCTTCTCCAAAGCTCTCTTGTATTTGCACGATCGGTATCAAGACTTTTCTGAACTCCCTCGCCATCTTCTGTGCCGATAATACCAGCCCCACCAGGTCCTGTCAAGGATGATTTATTTGCCAAGTCAAGGTCTGAGATAACCTGAGAGACAGTGGCCTTTTTAGTCTTATCTGGTTGTTCTACAACAAGGTAGTCGTCTTCAACTACTTGTGTTGCAGAGGGTAGCTCCATAATTTTAATTGTATCAAAGGCCATTTTTTGCCCTCCAAGAAGTTTATTTGAAATAGTCAATGACGACTGTCATATAATTGTTAAAGCTTTACATGGCAAGGGTGGGGCTATCATACCCGCCACGGTAGGTTGTTCTTCCCTAACCGTTGCAGACCATACGGGCGTCGTTCCTTTATTATTCCTACATTTGAACAATTGTTGTTGGATTTATAAACTTAAGCACATGGTCTGCTAAAAGGTGATGCCGAATTTAATTTTTTTTTTTGATACCAGAAAATCATGTATTTAAAAATTTCTGATACTTCTCACTCGCCAGCACCTGTTCCAGTGCTTGCTCGTAAAGTCCCACGCCAGATGACATTGAGTAACTGAACTCAAAGATGTCCGTCTGTACAGGTGTGCCATCACCCACCGTTGATGTAATGGTCGCCCTAGCAGTACCGTCTGTTGCGACAGTAATAAGCGTGATGGAGCAGGTCAAATCCACCGTTACTTGCTGTGTACCAAGAATCATTCCTGTATCGGGACTGACTAAGTTTGCAGAAAATGTTTTAGTTAGTTTAAACGACATAACTGTACCCTCTTTAAATTTGCTTGGCGGTTGTACCTGTCAACATCATGTATGTGTAAACCGTATTTGCCGTCATTGCGATATCCGCACCTGACGAGTTATTAATGGAACTTGAATGCTTTATAGTACATCCAGTACCGAAAGTCATAACCCGGATAACTTGCCCCTCAAATCCTTTCATTGAGTTCAGGGTTGTACCTGAGCTTAACAAAATAGTCTCTCGGCGGTATATTTCAATATCAGACGCAGACGTTATCATTTTTCTGATATCATTTTTCACGCCAGCAAGCAGGCTATGTGGTGCCCCGCTTATTGTTGGCTTGCCGATATCATAATCACCGCCTCTTGCATAAAATACAGTCCCTGCTGTTTTTGTTATGTTGTTGGTGTTTATGTGCAGTTTACCTATCTTTGTCCCGGTATTCATGCATATCAATCCCTGATAGGATGGGTTAACTGCTGAACCATTAACTGTAAAAGTGTCGTAACAGTTAATGGCACCACCGAACTCATCATAACTGGCAAGGTAGATGGGATACGCGGTAGGGTCTGTACCATCAGCTTGCATTGGGCCGTTTATGGTCATAAGTGAAAATTTGACTACTGATGTCCCGGCTGGTTCTCGGTAAATCCAACGAACCCCTGGATAATTACCAGTGATACCCCCTACCGTCATCCAACAGCAAGAATAGGTGCCTTGTCTGCCCTGCTCATAAAGGAAAGGCGTTTTTGTTGTAGGGTTAGTTACAAACATCATGCCAGAGAACAGATACCTTTCTGCATTACTATCAACTTTAACAACATAATGCGCAGCATCTGGTTTTCGGTATGTTTCGATCTTACCGTTAACAAACCTTACGTGGTCTACAAAACCGACCTCCAGAGAGAATGGACAGTGTTCAATACGGAACGTATCTATCGTCAGGTTGTTCGTATTGTCCGAACCATAAGACCCAAAGAACACCGCTGGAACAGTGCCATCCTCATCAGAGCCAATACTTATTGCCAGGTCCCGGATTGACCCGTCCCAAACCTCATTACAATACAAACATTTTTTAAAGCCGAATACCCCAAGCCCCTGAATGTTTGTTTTCGATGCCACATACTCAATAAAAACGCCAGTCCGAGTGCTTCTTTTGTTTAACTCAGGTCTAATAGCAAGATTGCGATTTTCTATTAAATCGACACTCACTACAGAGATGAAGCAAAGGTCTACACCACCTAACCTGTCCGTCCCCTGGTTTCCATAAATATGTATCACCGGGTTAGATGAATCAGAGTCCCTGGCATATATCACCGAGCCATGTTCTCTCGACCCCATGCCACGTGTATCCGACAGGTCATTGTTTGCGCCAGCAATCCCATAAAATTTTGGGTTTTCTATATAACTTAGCTCGGTGATATACATCTCTGATGGAAGGTTTATCCACTGAACTGCCCTGTTCCAGTCACCAAGTTGCTGTAATGCCGCTGTATCGTGTGCGTAGTTTTCCGCCTGGCACCCGATACCATATGCAGAGGCATTAATCCCCTTCATATTCCATGCCAGCTTCCATGCCCCAGACGCCCCTGTTGGGTATGCTGTAGGTGCAATAAATATTTTAGGATAGAGGGAAACCAGGCTGCTCATATCCGATGGGTCAAATACCCATGTATCTCCGCCGCCGTCATACGCAGTGAGCGCACCCAGCGTTTCAACCTTAACCGCCGTTGTTGGGTGAATTGCTCTTAGTGCCTCTATATTTTCCGGGGAGCCTATTTTTGTTTGGCCGCTAGGTTGCGCCAGCTCCACCAGCACTGACTGTTCAACGGTATCTTCAAGGTGGCTAAAAACTTGAAATAAAGTGGCTTTTTTAGTATTATCTGGCTGATCAACTACGATCAGGTCATCTTCTGTTAGAGTGGACGCACTTGGCAACTCTGAAATTTTGACACTCTGTAGCATCTTATATTTACCCCTCTTCTTAACATTAGTACATTTTACCACAAAGTTCAAAGATTTAAAAGAACAATGGTCTGCCTTAGGAGAGCACAGACCTAAAAGAAATATTGAATTGTGATAATTTTATTTTATGGTGTTTATAGCCTTATCGCCTGGTGTCACTACTGGATCACTTTTTCTGGTCAGAAGAGTTCCTGGTGGTACAGGGTTTGCCATATCGCCAGCCCAAGTATTCCACCAAGTTGCATCACCTGTCTTAGGTAATCTAAAGTTGATAAGGTAGTATAACTTATTCCCCCAAGGTATCCAGCCCTCATCCCCGCAAAGGGTCGTTGTTTCAGGGTTTGGCGTGGGGTAGTAGTAATCATCACCACCCACGAAGGCTATTCTTACAATCTCCTGCTCTTTTGTTAAGACTTCAAAAAAGGCAGAATAGCTTCTTGTTGTATGGTCCATTACAGACTGGAAATCTGCAATTTCTAAAACATCCGGTTCAAGACGGGTTATTTCCTTTATCTTATTATCAAGGACCGTCTTCATAACTTTTTTACTTATGTAGGTTCTGTATGGAAATCCAAAGGTCTCATCAAAATACCAATCCCCTGCCCACACATTAAACCTTAGCCATAAGCGCTGTCGTAGACTTACTTGATTGGATTCTATCAACTGAAGTCCTGTAGAAACATCAAGATCTCCAGTAACAGGGTCCATCAAGAAGTCAGAATAAAGAGTTGCCATCTATTCCCCTCATGCATTTGGAGCATCGGTATTGTTCTGACCACCATCATCTGTCCAAGTATAGTGATGTGTATGGCGAATAAAATAATCATAAAAATCATTCATATTTACACCACGCGCAGTAATAATATTACCATCAGGGGTGACTTGAGCGCCATTCATCTTAATCGTACCACCAGATTCTGCTGTCAGGTTTGCCGCACCATTATCGAACTTGAAATTCCCAGATTGGTCAACCACTAATTTTCCTACTGGCGTCTCCAGCGTGAAATCACCCGCAGGCGTCATTGAGAAATGCACCTTGTCGTTCCAAAGTTCAACATTGTCTGGATCGATCGTCATGGCATTCCCATCGCTGTGAACACCAATTATCGCCCACCCAGGAAACATATTATGAGTTGTCTGGTCATTATTATCATTCTCATTCCTTTCTGAGAAGCTCAGACCCACAATATCACCAGGTTTCACAGGAATCGTTAGGCGGGCTTTTCCTCCATTACCTGAAGGCATTGATAGGGGAACATCAAAAACAGAGCCATAGGCATCCACGGTGCCATCTGGGAAGTTTGTACTTGCAAGGGGTTGAACTGTTGCAGACGGGATGCTATAGTCTACATCAACTACCGTTGCCCTTAGCCCTGTGTGAATATCTCTGGCCTGTTTTGCAAACCATTGATTAAGGGCTGCATCCATACGAGTTATTGCTGCCATTAGCCCTCCACAATTCCACCACGGGTTTCTGCAAGTCCTAACTCTGTAATCCAATCCCCGCCTTCGAGCTGGCCTTTGTGAGTTAAGTATACAACCTTGTAAAAACCTGTATATTTCTGGCTCTTTAAAAATACCGTTGATTCTGGTATGATAGCGCCATTCATTTCTGTTACCACCACCAACCCAGCGTCTTCTTTTATCTCTGCGGAAGTAGGTTCATGAGGCTTAGAGGATTTTCTCTTAGACTTCGCCTTTTTTTCCTGTCTCCTCTTTGCAGGCTCGGGGTTCTGTGGCGTTGGAGAATCATGCATACCAGATTCCGCGCTGATCTCAAAAACTGCCCTTTGAAATCTTTTCCCTTGCGTTGTCCAGTATACAGCCCCATCTTGAACACTGAAAGTAGATCCTGTATTCTTGGCTAATCTCTCTAAGTTATTTGCGGCAAGTCCTGTAAAGGACATAGAGTGCTGAAGTGTCTGGTCGCCAAACTTGACTATTTTACCAACAGGGAGCTTCATATCAGAAGCAAGGTCACTGACTACCGTGTCTATTGGAGTACCTTTCTTATAAGAACGAGAGGTCTTTGCAGTTTTAATATTTACTGTTGCATCCCCGAGGATCATCTTTGTCTGACGGGTATTGCCGTCCCACTTATCTTGAACAAACTCTACGGTCCCAGAAAAGATAGTCTGATTCTCACCATCAAACCCGGCCTCAAGAACGATAGCAATGGACCCTCGTTGGTTAGCATCGAGGTAGCTCACCGTCTCATCGGAGAGGTTGTAGATGGTAACATACCCTTTATTAGGCTCCTTCGAGTTGTCTTTTTTGACCTCGAACTCGATATTTGCGGCACCAGTTTCATTACTGATATAATACGCATCTTTGGCATTCTGATTAGTGTAATCTGAGATATTGGTAGGCTTTTCACCAACATACACTGGTTTGCCTATCGTTAGCTTATAGGTTCTTGTTCTGTAAGCAGGCATTGTTTACTCCTCAGCAGTCGTTACCTCATCATCAGGAGACGAGTAAAGTAGTTGCAAGTCTGACAAAAATCCAATATTGTATCTCCCTACACGTTTAGTTGATTGAGTAAAAGAAAATACTCTCAACTGACCATCGGGAATATTGTCAAGATATTTGAAAGGCGCGAATATATCGAAAATTGTAGTCAATTTGAAAGATATTGTAGGATCAGAACCAATATCCCCGAAATAGACGAGCCAAGACTCGTCTCTCTCGTTCCATTGAAAACGCATTTCATAAGTTTGACTGTCCAGAACCACACGCATCGTCTGATCAGCAAAGCCGTCTATGTCCCAAGAAAATGTGATCGCTGCCATTAGTTACCTACCGCTTTATTATAGTCGAGGGTATTTCCATTTAGATCCTTGAGTTTACCGTCCGGCGTCAGTGTTCCCACCACTTGATCTTGCTTGGTATAATCACCAATACCCATTTCATCTGCAACCTTTTGCCAACCATCTTGATTAGGCCCAGCGAACTTGGTTCTCCTTGCGGTCACTTCCACTTCATTATCTGTGGCAGAAGACTGAACAGAACCTTTCTGCTTTGTCTTACCACCTGATTTTTTAGGGTCGGTATAGACTGTAGCTAAGGCCGTCTTCCCAAGGGTAAAAGTACGGAATTCTGTGAATTCTAACTGAAATACCAACGCAGCACCATCAGAATTGCTACGGCTTGCCTCCAGGGAGGTCAAGATGTAGTTTTCGATGATACGGTCTTCAGTAACAATGGTGACGATTTGGCGGTCAGTGATAAGCCTTTCTAGTACCTCCAGTGCCTTTTCTGGGCGACGGGATTCTACCGGGTTGTTAGGGTCGGTATCTTTATCAATGTAGTTATTCTCAATCAGGTATAGGGGCGAGCTATTGATTCTCGCACTGAAAGAGAATTTACCATCCTCTATCACACCATGATCACTGTACTTGACCTTATTCTCTACTGCGTAGGAGGTTTTGTCAACAGTTCTTGTATACGTATGGTCTTCAACGACATCAAATAAAATCGCAATATTGTCCGTATAGTTTTTATTTTTTAATTCTACATTCCTTCCGCCATTGTTAAGGCCGCTTGCAAATAAAGTATATTGAACTTCACTACTGGCATTCTGAGCCGTAGAGACTTTTTGCTCAACGTTTGCTGTAGCCTTACCTTGTTGCGGTTTGGACTGGTTACTTGCTACAACTGCCATAAAACCTCCTCAATAAGCTTGTTATGATTTTATCATAAATCTTCAAATAAAACAACGAAAAAGGGGCCGAAGCCCCTTGTATTAATCTGGGACACCAAGGATTAAATTGATGTTACCCATGTTTGAAGCATCGATTCGTTGGTCGATCATGTTCTTCAGCTCTCCGGCATCCAGTTTGATAGTTATTTCACCAGCCACAGGTTCAGTAGGGATAACCATCGGAGGGGTAGCAGAAGACTTACCATTCGCCCCAGGCATCTGATTGTTCAGATAATCCAGGGTTGCCTTATCAGGCCCCCAGAGGTTAGAGAACCATCCTCCTGTTTTGCCACTAACAATACTGTCATGAACATTGGAGAAAACTTTACCACGCTCTTCGTTGAAGTCACTGTAGGGGTTATATCTGTCGTTAAGTTCAGACCCTAAGGTGAACAGAGACAGCAGTCCACCTAAAGAACCCGCTCCTTTAAAGAACTTACCTATACGAGAGAATCTGCCACCCCTGGCAGGACCGGACCCGCCGCCACCTTCCCCTCCGCCCGGTGGAGCGCCCTCGCCTTTACCAAAAACAGCCCCAATTCCCTTGATCGCACCAGCAAGACCTGCAATCTTAGCAAGGATATTGAATACACGGACCAGCGATGTTGCGAAGAAGAGAGCGCCAATGCCCCAGCCAACCCAGTTCCATGTCTTAGAAATATCTTCCCCATTCTTTCTGAATATGGGGATATATCTCTCCAAGATCGCATTGACCATAGTAAAGGCATTATACAGGGCATAAGGTATCTTCATGAAGCCATCAATAAACCCTGCCACAAACTGACCTACCGCAGCCGCAAGAGGACCATTAGAGTCAAGAATCTTGGCAAGGTTATTAAATGTCTCTGTCATCTTATCACCAAAACCAGATTCGAAGATCTTGTTCTGGAAGTTCATCCAAGTCTGACCAAGACGTTGCATAGCAACCCGGTTACCTTGTAAAGCTTTCTGTAGTGCTCCTCCCTTGTTAGCAGCTTCAGCATAGTATTTAGCAACGAACGGAAGCACTTTAGCAGCTTTCAGTTCCCCATCCTTCATCATATCCATCAACTTCTCCACGTTGATGGAGGAGTCGTTAAAAGCTTCTTGCGATGCCTTCACGAACACCTGTAATGATCCGGGGATACCCTCGGCAAGCTGTTGCTTAAGTTCTTCAGACATGATCTGTCCTTTGCCCATCATCTGTTGAATAGCTGTAATACCGCGTTGGTATTTTACAGGGTCAACCTGAAGAGCAGTTGCATACTCAGAGAATGACTTGAAGAGTTCGTCGTTTTGTGATTTAGTAAGCACACCGTTTGCTGCGATAGACATTTGTGTGTAACCCTGCGCAGCTACCTTAAGGTCGAGACCTAAACGATACGCCTGGTTTCTCACAAATTCAATACGCTTACCAGCCTCTGCGGAGTCATCGGACACCATCAGCATTGTTGCTTCCATACCCTGGAAGAACTGTCCAGTTTTCAGAACGCTTGCAGCGGCATTGAATGCTCCGTATGCTGCTGTTACGCTGATTAATGTACTACGTAGATTTCTCAGGCCATCATTCAGAGAAAGAGTATTGGCATTAGCTTTACGGAGTCCAGTTTCCATAGCAGCAAGCTCTGCACGGAAGTTTGATGCCTTCATGTTCCCGCTCTTCATATAGCGGTTGACTAAAGAATCATAACCAGGCAGTTGCCTTGCATATTTATCACCATACTTGGCACGAAGACGAATATTGGCGTTAGAGATTGTACTTATCTTTGCTTCACGCGCTCTTGCTCTTCTCCCCGCTTCCCGCTCTGCATCGCGGGCCATTTTCTCTCTGGTCTTATTGTCTGCCTTATCCTGCTTTATTTGCTCACGACGCATACGTGCATGGTCACGCTCCATTGCCTTACGTTGTTGCTCTGCAAGACGAGGATCGTGAGGTGTTGCATTAGGATTCAGGATTGAGGATCCGCCGCTCCCCGCGCCCTTATTTTTCAGGCTTGCTTCATATGCTGCCATACGTGCAGCAGAAATGGAAGGGTTAGTTCCATAATTGCCGTTCTTAGCAGCAAGTTTTTCTTGTTGACGGAGCTGTGCCTTTAGGGCATTATAGTTAGCCTGCGATTCTGGAGATCGCCCAGCAGTTAGCCTAGCGACAGCAGCCTTACGACGTGCCTTTTCAATCTTATCGATGGCTTCACGAGCACGAGCTTCTTTCTTTGCCATTGCAATATTGTGAGCTGTGGTCTTCGCCGCCTCTGCACGTTCAGTTTGATTGAGTCGCTTATTGACCATTCTCGCCTGCATAGCAGAACGTTTCAGGGCCGCAGCGGGGTCGGCTTTAGCAGAAGAAAAAGCCTTCCCGGTCTTTTCCCATTCGGAGCGAATTTGCTTTACAGCTTTCAAGGCACGTCCAAAGGACGTTTTGTCAACGTCCCATGTTACCTTGTTAACTGTAGAAGTCACTATAATATTTGCCATAATTTCCTCAATAAAAAAGCCAGGCTCCTGAAAAGGAACCTGGCTTGAGATTAACCTCTTCTGCCTTTGCTTCGGGGTTTAGCTGCTTCGGCGTCTGCTCTCGATTTCTCTTCTTTCTCATGGACATCGTTTATGAAATCTTCGACATCGAGATACTCATTGAGCTTGAGCAAATATTCCATATCGGCAGACTCAAGGGAGATATAAGACTCTCCCTTAAAGTTCTTCAGAGCACGGCACCAGAGATAGTCGAACCACGTCAGGGAACTATTTTTTCTTGCATAATCAATAGCTCTTTGGACGACTTTAGAAATTTTGGACGGTGTTACTCCGCTGCCACTTCCGTCGGTTCCTGATCCACCGTCGCCACTTGGTGAACCATCCCGAAGTTGCCCAGAAGTCCCTGAAGGTCTGCGAAACCGTCTTTCGTGAAAAAACAGCCGTAGTTAATCTTCAGAACCTCCGCTACCAATTTGATCAGGTCCAACATCTTATCCTGGAAGACCGTATCAATATCAATCTTGCCAGCCATTCCGTTCACAGACACATCTTCAAGGATGAGTTCGAATAATTTTTCGATATCATCTTGCTCCATCTGCTCAAACAGGTATAGAATTGCGGTAGGTAGTGCTTCAGAGAGGTTAGACCCTCCGGTAAACAATGCACCACTAATAGTAGCCATTGGAACTGCGATATAACGACCAATCTTCGGAAGGTTTTTCATAACCTTGGACGGAGACCAGTGTGTGATTACAAAGTTCTTACCAGCCAGATCGATTTCTGTGGTAGGTCTAAAATTCATCATGTGTACGCTCCTGCGTCTTTTAAGGTTGTTATATCCATGCGTGTTTGAAAAGGCCACATCCTTGTGGCACACGAAACGCTATTAGACGATACCTGCAAGGCCAGCCAGACCGAAGCCTGTAGCGTACAGAGTATCTGGGCTTAACCATGCATCCAGGATTCCGATTTCCCAATCCATCTGGCCCACTTCAGTACCGTAGGTCAGGTCAGGCTGTTTCTGAATCCAACCAACTGTGCTCAGACCCATACCTTGGGAGCCTTCAAGAAGGACAGGGAAGAAAATCAGGCCAGTGATGGAAGCTTGTTTCTGCCAGTTAGCCAAGTATCCGTTCCATACCGAAGTGTTCTGTAGAGAGACCGTCAGGACACCAGATTGGTTACGAGACAGCGCTGCTGACAGTTCACCATCAACCCCCATGTGGGGGATGATGTTATCTTCGTTGCGAGCAACGACGATCTTGGTATCTGCTGCGAACCCAGTGACGCGCTGAGTCATCATATAGAGACGCGCTTTCTGTGGGTCGTAAGCATACGGGGTTAAAATTCTAGTATCCATTTATTACACTCCTGCTGTTACTTGTCCGCTGGAAGAAGTAGACCCGGTTTTGTCTAGCAGAACAGAGATGCGGATCTTGACGAAATGCAGGGCGCTGTTGTAGACTAGCTCTACCTTAACGTTGTTAAGAGTACGAGATGCCAGATCATTAGATGGTATGTTTGCACGAAGCGGGATTGTTACAACCGGATCGTAGAACACTTTGTTGACGGAATCATACCCGGTCAGAATAGAGCCGTTGGTAATACCGACATTCAGAGGACTGTTCATCAGGACTGACTTCAGGTTCGGCAGATCATCATCGCTCATTTTCATGGACAGGCCAAGATTAGAACGGCGAGACATGTAGGCGAAGATACTTTCTTCACTTCTGAACTTCAGCCAGTGACCAAAACGGACAACATCGACATACTGACCGGAGGCACACTTACCTTCCCAGAATGCGCCGACACCATTAATCATACGATAGAAGTTCAGGTTCTGGCCCCAGATAGCTGGACGCTCAGAAGAACTCAGGGTCGGAGCAATAACACCCGGCATTGTCTTCAGGTGGATTGAGTCACCATAGGATGGATCATTAGATGCCATTGCACCGATGATACCACCTTCAGGGAATGCACTATCAGCAAGCGGGTCATACATACCAATGCTAGTATCATACTGAAGTGCTTTCAGTTGATTAGCAATAGAATCTCCGTCGACAACTTTTGACAGCGGATCGGATGTTGAATAGACGTGAAGCTTATAGTTAGCAGCAGCATAAGCGGCAGCTCCCAGAATTGCAGAAGAAACATGTTGTTCTGTGCTCAGGAAGTACCAGTTGCTGTTTGCAGTTTCTACCTGTGGTAGAACACCGCTTACAGTCTCAGTTGAGTTGTTAGTCAGTGTGCAATCACCGGAGTCAACACCGATGCTAAACGGCTCGCCGATAACATCAGAAGATGTTGCCATGATGCCTTGGTCAGATTCGGTTGTAACCACCTCATCATTGTTAGTAGCTGGCAGAGAGCCATCACCTTTCGGAGTGATTGTTACAACACCAGTTGTAGCTACTGCACCGACAATTACATTAAGCGTGGTATCGGAGTTGATTGCAGATGCCAGGGCTGTTGCAATACTCTCTGGTGTAGATGCGGTAGTAACAGGAATAACGATGCTTTTAGTATACGCACCTGCTGCAACGTTGAAACTTACCGGGTTATTAGGATCTACGTTAGTCTGCCCTGTGAAATCGATAACTGTTGATTTCCATGCTTGTCTTCCGATCATAAGCGCTTGGGGGCGGAAAGTCCCAGCAAAGGCTTTTGTCGCAAAAGTATACGCAGGGGAACCTACAGCGAAACCATCAGCAGCGAGTTCATCCAGATCTGTATATGTACGTACTCGTTCTGGGAAAACGTTGTGAATTGCGATAAATAGAGGGGTTTCAAACCCTACGGTGTCGATTGGTTGTGTCCCGAGAACAACCGTTACGTCAACAACCTTATCATTATAAGCCATTGATTTCCTCTTCTTCTATTTCTTTCATAAAGTTATTGTTGATCATCTGGAGCCGGATAGTAATGCATTCACCCTCTCGATATCCTCGAAAGCTCCTGTATCTGTCACTCCAACGCAGACGTTAAAAGTGATAAGTACAGTTGCACGGTTTTCGAAGGTTTGCATGTTCAACGGAACTCTCTGGCGCGATACCGTTGAGGAAGAAGAATATGCAAATGGGGAATTGGTTGGAAAATACTTGTCGCAGATGTAGGGGAGGCTCAAGGCCTGTAGAATCCGAGTTAATGCATTTGATGCTTTTCCTCGAAATGCTGTCAGGTTGTAAACCACCTCGTAGTTGTGAGTTATTACAGCGTTACCGCTCTCATCTACCCACTCGTTCGCAGCCCAGTCCATCTGGTCAGCGGTAACTTGGTTGAGCATGATGAACTCACCCTCTACCTTGGATATGACGTCTCCGTCCCCGTCAATTATTTTTCTCCCCGTGACTTCTTTGCAAAATCTGGCGAGCGTAACTGCGAGGGCGTCAAAAATATCATCGGAGTTTGTTACGAAGTCTGCCATCATAGGCCTCCTTCTGTCCCCGCAGGCGTAGAGATCACATACGCTCTGTAACGGCTAACCCCTGTCGTCTGATACGGATCAGACTTGATAACAGTAAACCATTCCATTTCCCCACGGGAATTCATGAGCTGGATTTGGTCTGCTAGCAGGAAAGAACCTTCGACAGGACCTTTAAGAAGAGTTGACGAATATACAGTGAATGAATCATACTGTCTGCCGCCAGCCTCGGTCAACTGAGAAGTGTAGTCTCTTGCTGCCTTGCCTGTCAGAGGCTGAACAACGCATTCCAAGACATCAAACTCTTCATACTGAATAGCGATCTCTTGGTTTTCGAATGGATTGCTTGGGTCTGGCTGGGAAAAAGTACGATGTCTCCCGATGAAAGTCTTTCTCGGAATCAGCTTATTCCTGCCTATTAATCTGTAGCCTGGTGTCATTTAGTCCCCTTCCCAGTGGAAATCTTATAGGTTGCAGATGACTTCAGGTCGCCGTAGTGGAACATGGCCTCTTTAAATCCTTTGACATCAGCCCATGCATCAGATACGATGTTATTAGGGAACAGACCACCTTCGATGACATACCGAATCTTGTCTGCACCTGCTTGACCGATTTGTTTCAGGACTGGAGTCGGGTCTTGCGCTCCCGCAGCCAATTGACCAAAGAGGTCGATCTGAAATTTTTTAAGTTCTTTCTGGAAAAGAACACCCGCGCTGGTCATGAAAGTACGAGCCGGGAGGTTATTCCAACCCTCTTGATGAATCGCTGCAAGAGTTGCAGTATTCAGGCCGGAATAGTGAGGATCGTCGAAAAAGCCATAGCTTACCTGACGATAATCCAGCTTCTTAACCACATTAAAGAAGTTCATCAGCTGGCTAAGATCTTGCGTACTTGTGAAATTTGGTCTCATGACTGCATCCGTTTAGGTATTTTACCACATTATCTTAGCAAAATCAACGATAAAGGTTTGGATAGTTAGCAAGGCCAACGGCGAGGGTATCGACGAGGAATTCCTGGAACACCAGTCTGTGGAATTATACCTCCAACATCGAAAGGTCCACGGGAGTTTCTGTCGTATTTAACACGGTTGAACTCGTCTTCACGAACTCCCCCAACGATAACAAGGCCTCTGACCGCACTTAAGCAATCATTGACATAGTCAGGGTTTTCAAGCAGCCAGTCGAGGAAGTCTTTCCAATTCTGATAAGGAGATCCACCTTTGATCTGGATAGTTTCATCACCAATCTTTTCAAGGCGATCCGTGATCGATGCCTCTCCTGTGTTCACTTCCTGAAGAATCAACCAACGTACCACGTCAACAAGAGTATTGTAAATAACGTAGTAAACAGTGCATGGCGTGTTATCATCACCGGGGTAATTAGCCTTTGATTTCTCTATTGCCAAAAAGGCAAGGATAATATCGTCGGGTAAGACTTCCGGGGAAATGGACCCAAGGAGCAGGCGGATATAAGCAACAATTTCTTGGTCTGTCATTTTCGCTCCTTCAAGCTCTTCTATTTATCAATATCTTATCATAGAACGTCGATTTTGTCATCAAAAACACTTGACATCATGTGACAGGATGCTATTCTCAAAGAAAATTATTGAGGAGAATCCCATGAAAGCAGTAATAGCAGGTGTTATCACAGCCATCGTTGTCTCGGGTGGACTTATCTACTTTATGAAAACCAACCCCAATATGAACAAATTCGACGATGTTTCTTCAAGCTGGTTGTCGGCTGAAGAAAAAACAGAGGCCATTCATCGGATTGCTGGGATGAAATGCGATACAGAATTCAGAAAGGCATTCATTCCCGGCACTCTGACGACGCAGACAGGTATGTTAGATGAGATGGAAGAACAAGAAGATAGTTTCCAAGTAATGAGAAATATGGGGATAGTGAACGGTACTGTTCTTGCAACAGGAACTTACATCTGTAAATATTATAAGGATGGCCGACAACCTTATCTTCAGGTATCTTTGAAACCAGAGGCGAGACCGCTACTAAAAAAATAAGGCCCCGGAGGGCCTTTATATTACGCCATAATGCCAGCAGCCTTCAGCTTGGAAAGAAGGGCATTAAAGTCGGTAACCAGTCCAGCTACACCAGATGTTGCCATTTTAAATCTCCTAAGATTATTACTTCAGTGCGGATTCGAAGTCAGCTAACATATTTTCAAATGTCTTGCTCTTCGACAGGGTAACACCCTTGTTTGCTGCGAATTCAGCAAGTTTGTCTTTACTGCCTTTTTTGTCGGCTTCATCAAGCAGTGCAGATGCTTCAGCAAGAAGTGCCTTTACGTCCACAGAGTCTGTCTCAATGATTTCTGTATTATCTTCTACAACCTGTTCAACAACGGTTTCTTCCGCTTTCGGTCTAACCGTAACAGGTTTAACTTCAGACGGAGGTGTAATGTCCCCGTTAAAGAACACGATGAAGTTGCCCATTCTCAGAGTAGAGGTCTTGGCGTCTACAGGAAGACCGGACAGGTCTGCAAGTTCCTGGAAAAACTCCATGAAAGAACGAAAAGCCTTCATTTGCTTACCAAGGACGAAGCCATTTAGGGGTAAGCGGCTTGAAGCGCTAATGTTCAATTCGGGAATGTATGCCCCAAAGAACTTGAAAAGCTCTACCTTGTTCGGGAAAATGCGATAATTTTGATTTGCCATAGAATCTCCTTTGGTCCTCATAAACCTCTTGACATATAAGATCACCATGCTAATCTTAAAATGAAAAAAGGGAGAGGTGATTAACACCTCCCCCTCTTAGAGGTAGCTTTAAGCTATATTACGCGAAAGTACCAGTCAGTTTAACAACCAGCTCTGGGCGGCAGTTAACTGTCAGGAAGGAGGTTTCAGATTCAACCTTCTCTTCACGCAGGTAAGCAGAAGATTTGTACCACAGGTACAGTTCTTGTGCCGGAGTGTTCGCTTCACGAACATCGTCTGCTGGCGCGTAGTGGATCTGGAACATGTTGTCGATACCGCGTGGCAGCATGTAAGCTTCACCGTCCGGGATGTAGCCGGAGATATCTTCGATGTACAGAACGTTCTTATGAACGAAGGAACGGTTGTTAGCGTTCTCTTGTCCGTCACCAAGACGACGGCGCAGCGGTTCTTGAGTGGAACTGTAGTATTGGTATGCGTTCATGATCAGCGGGTGACCTACGAAAGCAGAGAACCATTTACGAGAAGCCAGGACTACGATGTCGTAGTTGTTTCCGTTGTCACCAGCGTTGTCGATGATGAATGCACGACCATCGTTTTCGAGCAGGTCAGACGGGTCAACTGCAACGTCAGTGAAATCTACGTTAACAACTTCCTGGGTAACACCCCATTCGGTGAAGTAGTTATACTGAGCGGTCGGGTCCTGCGGTGCCCAAGATTTACCCATGATTGCCTGAAGCATTGCTTTTTCTTTAAGCTGTTCATGAGAAATACGGATACGACGAACAACACGTTCAACTACATCCTGTACAGATTTAGGAGCGTCCGCAGTGAAATATTTACGGAAGTTCTGTACGTCTGCCGGAGTGATCTGACGATCCAGCGGGAAGAACGGGATGTTGAAGTTTTTCAGTTGGGCCTTTTCAGTACCAACGTAGTTACGTTCACCCTGACGACGACGAGCTGGGAAGTCGGTTACAACTTCGTCAACACGCTCGATCTGGGCGATAGTAGAGACACCGTGATAAGCCTCGAAAAGGTTCATGTTGGTGATCATACGGTACTGACGAGGTACAATTTCCAGAGTTGCGCCTAGGTCAACGATCTGGAAATCATTAGTGCGTACTTCTGCCATTATTTTCTCCTTGGTGTAGATTAGATAGACGTTACTGGGATCCCGTCGTAATATTTATCAGTGATCTTCAGACCTTTGGCCTCAAGAGCAGCGATAGCAGCAGCGTTGATAGCAGTAGTACCGTCAGCAAAGAACAGTTTGGATTTGTTCAGGGTCAGACCACGAACAGCAACCACGAAATTGTATTTTTGACCAACTACGAAAGGACGTGGCATGGTGTAAGAAGAAGTCACCAGGTCGCGGTCGGTGATTACACCAAATGCGCTTGCAGCGTCGGCAGTTGCAGCCAGAGTACCATCAGACTTAACGATCATACCGGCCTTCAGCCCTGCGGAATAAGTGATTTCCATTTCCAGGAAGCTGTAGCCCTGATCAGAAGAATCAACTTTACCCAGGACGATGTCAGAGTAGAACCCTTGAATCGGATTAGCCATTTATATTATCTCCTCGATATTAGGCAGTTTTGCGAGCGCGAGCAGCTTCTAGAGCTTTCTGCACGTTAGCTTTAAGAACATCTTCGGCGGACTTAGCTAGGTCTTCAGTAACAACCTCTTGGTTGATACCATTTTCCTGAGTACCGAACTCTTTCTTCACAGTTTCAACTTCTGTTTCCAGTTCGCTAATACGAGCTTGGGCTTTTTCCAGAAGAGCTACCACTGGGGCGTTAGCTTTTTCAATGATGAAGTCAGCAAGAGATTCATGGTCTTCTTCAGCGGCAAAAGTAAAACCTTTGGCTTTTGTAAGAGCATTTTTCTTTTCTGCTTCAACAGCAGCCTTGATAATCAGTTCTGCTTGGGCATTTTTTGCATTAGCTTCTTCAAGCTTTTTAACCAGGTCCAGGTACTCCTGGGATTTGGTTACATCAACAGTATCGGACACAGAGGTCTCCTTGTTTTCAATTGTATTTTGAACAGGTACGTCTGGTTTAGCAGCGTCCTTGATGACCTCAGTCTCCTGAGTGTCTTTGGCATCAAAAATGACACCGTGCTCTGCAACACCCTTCTCAAACATCTGTTGGAGTTTGATTAGTTCATATTGCTTCACAAGGTCCAGCTCTTCACCTGCATTTGCAGCTTTGGCGATAGAGATGGACTCCATCTTCGATTCTAACCATTCTTGGTTATCATCATTCCAACGTTGCAGCCATTCATCATCAGGATTTTCAGCAGCAGCGTTTTCCAGTTCTGTTTCGAAGCCCAAAAGTTTGGCAAGGAGTTCAGCATCACTACTCCACATATCGAAGAAGCGACGAAGGAATTCTTCAAAGCTCATATCGACAGTAACTTGGCGAAGTGCCTTAACCACGTCTTTGGTAATCTGTTCAGGTGCAAGGTCAGACTTCATCAGAAGACTAACCGGACGCATATTTGCAGAATAACCTTGACTCTCGTGGCAGAGTGCGATACCCTTATCCTTAATAGTTTTGGCCTTGACTACGAGTGCGCTCATTCGTTTTCCTCGGCAATCTCAATCCCGAAATCGAGTCCGGTGATTTCACCAGTCTCCTTGTCTGTGTAGCCAGAGCATTGAATGCTCAGTCCACCGACAGCGTTGGCCTTTTTCAAGAGCCACAGTTCAGGATCATTGTATTTAACCTTAGCTACCCAGGTGCCAGCTTTAATGATTTGCTCGCTACCGATAACCACGACATCAAACTCTTCTTGAATCCAAGTCTTCTCGATGGTAAAGGCATCAGTCTCGACAATGTGGAACAGGTTCTCTTTAACAAGACCAGCCGCTCGCGCAGCATCGAAACTTTCCTTACCTTTGACGATTGTCTCTGGAGACATCCATTCACCGTGGGCATCCCTAGTGTTTGGTTCATAAATGACTTCGTAAGAAATCATTTGTTCTCCAGCATCTTTGACAACAGATACAGGCTTGGCATTCTTTTGAATTGCTGTCTTCTTCAGCCCTACATGGAGTACATCTTTAGATGCTTTCTCAATAGCGGCTTCAGGAGATAGGCCTGAATCAATCAGGCCATTTGCGAGAACCAGCACCTTGCTCTTCTGAATGAGAGACAGATTCGATACTGATGCAGGAAGGTCAGCAATACTTGAGTATTTCATCATTTTCCCCGTTGATAGTTATTTTAACACCGTTTATTTTCTTTTGCAAGTTATTTCAGTGAGTTGCTTAGTTATCCAAGTTAGAGACAGAATTATCTCTTACTTTAGACGTCCCATTACCAGAAGTACCTTGCTTCATTCCATCACCGGAGCGACTGGTATCTTCCCCAAGGATCTTGAGTAGTTCCTCTTGAGATGTGTTTTCAGGAATCTCTTCATCAAACCCACCAACCTCAAGGATCTTGTTGATAACTGTAGGTGTCTTCGGCAGATAACCAACAGCACCAATTCTCTGAACAAATTTGGAGAAGCTTTCCATATCAACTTCCTGGATAGCTCCAGGCTTAAGTCTTGGCATGTCTTCATCAGACAAACGGATATTATTAAGAGCGAGTAGTTGAGGAATCAAGTTCTTGTTGAATGATTCACAAATAATATCGATATCTCGTTGAACAAAATGTCCGTGGATTGTTTGTTTTGATTCCGACAGGTTGTAAGACCCTTGACCATCATTCCCTAAGTTGATGAATCCCGCACCAAATCTGTCCAAGATCGCCTTCTTACGCTCTTGTATTAGGTCCTTGGTACTGTACTGTTTACCAACCCCATCGATTCCCTTAAGGGTCATCTTATACTGCTCACCGCCCTTATCATTCATATCTGAAGGTAAGATGAAGTAAGATTGTTCACCTGAATGTGCGTTTGCAGCGTCAGCCATCAGGCCACGAACCATATCTGCTTCAGGTGATCTCGGGTCCATAGATGCCTTATTCAGAATTGAAGAAGGGATCTTTAATTCAATGATACCGCCGAGGTCCTTAGATGCCCCTATAACTTCGAGGTTTTCGATCAGGATTTTTTCACGGAATGCACGGTAACAACCAACAAGAGGTGATACACCTGTAGGGTTTGATTCTGTCCCACCAAGAGACATTATCATCAACTTATTCACAGGAATGAATTTCTCATCCGCACTTCCTGACAGATTTGTGACGAGACTCATGGCCCCGGCAATCTGGTTCATCCCGTTCTGGAAATTAGCAAAAGCTAGTGCGCTTTGATAAACACCTGTGATTGTCCTTCCATCATCGCTGAAGACAAAAGGTTTTGTACGAGAGAGGCTTGACTGAGGACGGAAAGCAATTTTGTCGATCGTCATATAGCCTGCGTACTTAGATGGCGCGGATTCTGTTCTGTAGACCTTTTCGAATACAGAGAAACCATACTCGTTAAATGTCGCAGCACTTCTCGCCACATCGCGAAGCGTCTGTTGGTTAGCAAGATTCTTCAGAGCATACTCGACGAAATCTGCCGCTTTTTTAGACTCTTCACTATCTCGGTTGAAAAGAATTTTAAAATCATTGAAAGCCTTGGTGACAAAAACATATTTCGTATCCAGCGCTGTGGCAACAGTATGGTCTTGCTTCATGGAATCCACTGTTGCGAGGAACATAGGCCAGCGGAGTTCTTCAACCTTCATAATCTCAGATTCAGCACGAATCTGAGACAATGCTCCACTACCCAGTTCTCCAGTACGGACACGACTCACAGCAAGGTTTTCATTCCCTGCTTTTGCCACCGCATTCTTTCTTTTTCTGTTTCTGCGATTTGACACCAGTCATCCCCTCTATTATAATCGTGTATACATAGTCGGAGCAACAATCCTTGGGATTACGACAGGTCTGATGATCTCCGTTTTCTCCAGGAAGTTAATACCTGAAGAGATGGCGTCAACCCAGTCGTCCTTACGGGACACAGTGCTTCGCTCGCCATTAAATTTCTCAAGTTCATTCATGAGGGCTTCATATGTCTTTGCGTCAAAACTGTTACGGACAATACGAACAAAGCCTTGTTGTGCAAGCTGGGCAAAGGGTGCGAAACGAGTAAGTTTCGACTTGTTGCCTGGCGTAGGGTCTTTCTCAACCACATAACCATCCGCGAGCAATGCTCTTGAGCTGGTGAGGAATTCGCTTATACCAGCTTGGCCTGGGTCAACTGAGAAAATAATCGTTACATCATCGCCATCATGTTCTGCTTGTTTTTTGATAATTGCATCACGTTCGCCAGCCTTCTTACAGAAGCGGCCCTGAGTTCCTGTGGAATAGAGACCATCATCAACGAACTCGGCACAATAATCACCGGATAAATAGTAAAAACCCTCGGCGTCTTTACTCACTTTCACGGAGGCTGTAAAGTCAGGATGTCTGTTACCAGATGTCCTTTCAGTTCCTGCCTTATCGTATGGCCTTACAGATGTGCAACCTAAAGGTAGACATGCCACCTCTTTCAAATAGGATCTTTGAAAATAGTTTGCACCCTCAGGGCGAGCATTCCAGTTACCATAAAGTAACTGTGCCTTTTCAACTTCAGGAAGCCCTTTCAGGAATGCCAGATATTCTTTGTTATTCTCCAGCATCGGAGGGTTATCATAAATGTTAGCGGAGATGAAGGAAAATGTCAGAGCATCGTCGGCGTCATCACCATAAAGCTCTCTCAGTTCTTCTTGAGACTCACCCCAGACAAAGTTACCATCTTGACGGAGGAACCAACGGATGACACCGTCACGCTCAGGGATTGGATATCCATCATCGTCAAGATACCAATCGATAAGTTCTTTTATTTTGTGATCCGGGTCCGGGTTACAAGAAATTACCATGCGACTTGGGTATTTAGATTCAGAACGTAGACGAGAGATTAGGTAGTCGATCTGCTCCCATTCGAACTGGCATCCTTCATCGAAACCAACAAAAGTGTACTGAAGACCCTGGTGGTTAAGTTTGTCCTTCACATATTCCATGTGAGACCATTTTACCTTTGCGCCAGGACGACCCTTTTTGAATGTCTGTGTCTCCGCGTCAAAGTATGGGAATATTGCCTCAAGCTCTTTCTCTCTAAAGCGTGGTTTCCATGCATCAGGTAGTTCATTATAAATGCTTTGTGCTGTATCAAATAAACCACCCTGGCCTTTCAACTGAGGTGTGGTTCTACGGAACATGATACAGTTCGATTTTGGATCATCGATATATGCTAAAGGCATTAATTGTAACAGATACGATTTACCTGACCCCGCAGCGCCCCCAATGATCAGGATTTGCGCCTTATTTTCCAGGATCATTTTCTGCTTAGGGCTGGCGGGTCCAAAAGTCTTACTCAAAGGACCTCCATTATTATATGCTATAGGAGGATTTTACCACGAAAGATCATAAAAATAAAGCCCTTATCACGAAATAAGGGCCTTGTCAATCACTTTTGAGGTGTAAATATGTTACGAATGTATGCCTGAAGGATAAGTAACTTGCTACGTGTATCAGCTGCTTCAAGATTATTTTTCTTAACAATAGCACTGTTTTTAGCGTTATCAGCACTATAAGGGAGTGGTGTTGGGTCAGTAGGTGGGATCATAGCGTGAGCAGGGGGCTTAGAAAGCACCTCAGAGGGATTAAACTTCTCAACCACTGGAACTACCTTCTGTGGAGACTCGCATCCAACCAGCATGATTACAGAGAGGAATATGGCAAGCAAACTCTTTCTCATTTAACCCCCAAGCTTTCATTATAGATATCAACAAAATCGTTATCCAGCCCAAACTTTTTACCTGCTTCAGATTTGTTATATGCCTCTTGTTTTTCATCGAGGCGAGACCTAAGCAGTTCATTCTTAGCTTTCTCTTCTGCAAGCTGACGACTTAGTTCATCCGAAAAGTCTTGCTGCCCATTTTTAAAATCTTGATTTGCATCTTTGTTGTTTCTCATTTGCAGATCCCATTTGTTATCCGTATCATTAACTCCACGGCTATAGGCCTGCTGTATTTGGTAATCATACCATCCCTTAACTTCAAAAGCGCCCCACAGGAGCGCCAGAGAAAGGACAGCAATGATAACCAGTTTGGTATGTCCCTTGATAAAGGTCAAAACCATACTGATAAAATCCATCATGAGAGATCCCCATCACAATCTAATAATTCAACAATGGTCACTTTATTTCGAGGCGCTTTATCTTCTCGGTTTACAGATACTCTACCATCACCCTTGTATTCAATGGCAAGTGGGTCTTCCACGTCAACTTTAAAGAGGCAAGCTCCAGGTTCTATCGCTCCTGCGTGCCAACTACCCTGAACCCCATTCTTGCATAAGAGCTTGTACCTCTCTTGTGCAGCATCAAGATCAAAATAAATCCTGATCTTATCTAGCATCTCTGGATTGTCGATGCTATTGCTGTTAAGACCGAATACGTGTTTTTCGGTATGCGCCTGCATCATGTAAAAATGCACAGCACTAGATACAGCCCAGAATTCCTTGAAATACAGGCGATCGGTGTTTTTACGCAGGCGTTGGAAAACATTGAAGATATCTTTAGCTTCGAGATTAAAACGCCGTTGGCCTTTACGCTTGTCGGTGATAGTGGCAATCGTGCTGATAGAAATATCACCTGCATTATCCAGTTTATCAAATAATCCCTCAAATGAAAACGGCTCTTTTGTATCGAAGAGTTCTTCAACGTTTGTCCCATACATACCGCTAAGATGCTTTTTGGCATCTTCCCAGCTTTCCATTTTGAGACTTGCGACGGCAACACCCAACTTCATTGTTTCTCGACGGGAGATTGTATACCCACGGGCCTCGTACTTTGACGCTCGGAGCATACTGATGATCGGGTAGTCTGTCGCTGGATTAAGAACCAACACTTTCTGTGCAGCATGTTTAAGGAAACGACTGTCAAACACCCATGTTTCATCACTAAATGAGAAGGCACCCATGTTGATGGTGTAGTCAAACTTATCAAAGATCTGCCCAGCGTTCTCAAATACCGAGAATGCAATGCATTGCATCACCGGATTAGAACCATCTGAAAACATAATGCTTTTGTCTGTCATGCCGATATTACGAACATATGAGACTTTCTTCTTTCTACTTTCGAGCAGTTTTTCAATACCATCCCAAGTCGATTCAGAGATATCAGACAGATCAAAAGGGCAGTCACTGGCAAACTTATCTTCCATCTCCAAGATCTCTTGCTTAGACACTTTCTGAGAAAGAACCTTGAATCTTGGCGCACGGGATTCCCATACCTCTTTCCCATTGTCTAAAATGAAGAAATCACGATAAACACGTTTCTCTTCATTGTATCCCATCGTTTTAGGTGACAGGTCATGTTCACCTTTTCGTAGGTCTATATCCATCATGTAAGTAATGAAGATCTCCAAGTCATCCCATGAACGGAAGTACAGGTCGAGATCATTAACTTCCCGGTTGGTAAAGAGAGCCGTGATAGCGCCACCTGCGATTATAACATCGAGGCTACGAAGGATATGGTAAATATCCTCAGAGAAAAAACTTTTTAGTAAACGGTATTCTCGAAGATGCTCATTCTTCTCGTAAGTGTGGATCATTCTGGTCTCCTTTAGTAAGCTACTTTTAGAGTGTACCAGAAAAAGAAAAGCCCCGCAAGAGCGGGGCGAGGCAAAGGAGAGGAGATATAATAATTTATTGTTATTAGAATAAGAAAAGTGGCGAAGGGATTTTACTCGTCGAGGGTGTCTAACCGTTTCCACAGCCGAAACCTTCCTTAGTGTCCACTTTGAATTTTGGATGCGTGGATGGGAGTCGAACCCACAATTTTCGGCTTATGAGGCCAACGTGATCTATATATCCGTTTCACTACCGCGCAATTATAAGTCCCCCTGGAAGAAGCCTCAGAGTGCTATTGCCAGTTAAAGTCGTCTAATCCGACTAGGGAGAGTTTTGGTTCTCTGCTGTTAACAACTTCACACACACGACCTCTCCACCCGAAGGTTTTTCCGTCCTGACAGGACTTGAACCTGCATCACAGAGAATTTTTTGGCGGGACGGGGTGGATTCGAACCACCGATGCTGATATCAAAGACCAGTGCCGTAACCGCTTGGCTAATCTCCTATAACGCGCCTCGTGATCCTTGGTAATTTGTATATCTCTGTTGCAAATAGAGGCTAGTGACAAATACGGTAATCAAAAGACGACTTCGTGGATGCCTCCACTCTCCCACCGGATATGGCAGGGACCCTGGGATTCGAACCCAGAACCTGCGGATTTGGAATCCGCTGCACTAGCCAGTTGTGCTAAGTCCCTATAACGTAACGGGGCGACCCTGAATCGAACAGGGAACTACCACTGACGAGTGGCCTGTTTACCATTAGCCTATCGCCCCCTTATTTGGTGCGGCAACACAGGTAATGAGCCTGCTCGGACATGAAAGGTGATCAACCTCTATAAAATGTCAGCCGCAACATTAACCGGTATGTTTGCAGCCCCATCTTCGTGATGGCACGTTACCGCATTGTTTGGCACTCCCATCGAGGATCGAACTCGGATTTCCAGATTGAAAGTCTGACGGCCTGTCCATTTATCCGATAGGAGCATTTGTTTGTTGCCCCTGGGTATCTGAACTATTGAGTGGGTGTTTCCAGCCGCGCAGACGTTCATCAGTTTAGGGGCGTATTTGGAGCGTTATATCGGATTCGAACCGATGCTTCCGACTTGGAAGGACGGAGTGCTGGACCGCTAACACTAATAACGCTTTAAATCGATCCCGTCATAGTATCTTACTAGTTCCCAGTACCTTGATTATGCAATCCGAAACGTCAGGATGCGGTACTATGACGGAGAATGGTGGGAGTAGCAGGCTTTGCTCCTGCGACCTCTCGATTATCGGTCGAGCGCTCTACTGACTGAGCTATACTCCCATTAATTGGTGGCCCACCCTGGACTCGAACCAGGAACCCCGAAGGGCACGGATTTACAATCCGCTGCAATAGCCATTCTGCCAACGAGCCAATTAACCTTGTTTGAACTGAACAATATCTGTTGTGAATGGCTTACTCATAGGAGTAGATTTCTTATCATCAACATTAGTTGTTTCAGCTTCTTCATTCTCTTCATCGAAGTAATCAGAAAGCATTTGTTCACCTTTCTCAATTACAAATCGAGCAATATTTTCCCTGATATTGTCCTTTGTTGTGGCACTTGTCATAAGATCTTTCAATACCTTATGAGCATCAGGAATCATAGCAATCATATTGGTCTTAAGGTCAAGGATATTCTTCTCAAGCTGAATAGCATTAGACTCTTCTTTAAGGGGTCTACCTTTTCCTCTACGACGCTTTGTAAGTTGTTGTTTTACTGCCATAATAACCCCACTTATTAATGTTATCAGATTTAAATTTATCTGTCAAGGGCCATTTTATCATTTTTTATAAAAATATTCAACAACTTGGAGCACGGTAGGTGAATCGAACACCTGACATTCGGTTTGCAGCCGAAGCTGTTGCCACTCCAGCAACCGTGCTTTTGGGGGACCCGATTATTTCAATTCGCTCCCACACATTCGGGTCAAGACGTGTCCTATAGTCTTTCGACGCTTCCACAGCTCGGAGTAAACCCGTCCCGGCTGTCCTGTGAATTTGGCGAAGGCGGCAGGATTCGAACCCGCATACTCCAATTACTCGATTAACGACGGGTTAGAAGCCCGTTGAGATACGCCCTCTTAAACTGATGCGCCCTCCCGGACTCGAACCGGGAACCCTGGGAGCTTAACACCCATGCCTCTGCCAGATTGGACCAAGGACGCAAAACATTTATGTGCTGCGACTCTCTCAAAACACTTGTCGGGAGAAGGTCAAGAAATATCCGCGAAATACCCCTATCACCCCACCCTATGCAATGTCTGTCGTTTCGGTTTGCAACCCTTGCGACTTCTATTCCAAATGGAGAAAGCCCAGCCATAAATGTTTTGTGGAGCAGGGTGGTGGAATCTAACCACCTATGTATTCTCCACCGCACGTATGTAGCGGGGATATTTTCAGGTCTGGATGGACCTCGCGGTTGACAAACCGCCTACCCTGCATTGGCTTCTCGAACAGGAATCGAACCTGTACCGTCCCTATCGTGGGACCGCTCTAACCAAAGTAAGCTATCGAGAAATTGTTTGGTGCTCGCAGTAGGACTTGAACCCACGACCTTCTCCTTACAAGGGAGTTGCTCTACCAACTGAGCTATACGAGCAAGAAATGCTGTTTCCGATTAACAGCCTGGAGGAGTCAGTTAGCCATATCTTGTGAGCTAAGATCCTATATCCAGGATTTAAGTAATCAAAGAAATTTTAGCTTTATGGTTTAGAAGTTTCAAGTTTAAACATTAAGCTTTGAACGATAATCTTTGAATGTTGAATGTTGAAGTCTTTCGAATTCGCGATTCGACAATTTCGATCAAACCGCATCATTGTGCGGACTGACGGAAACATACGTTTAAGTATCATCCTGTACGATTATGTTCGGAGCAGTTTAACCTCCGGCCCCGGTAGAGGCAAGATGTTTCTGACTTCGCTAACCAAAAACAGCATTTAAAAACTTTACCAGCTATCCGCAGGAATTACAAGATGTTAATCAAGAATCCCTGCAAATATTTTAGATTGATCCTTCAATCTCTACTTCAGTCCGTGCATTTGACTCGGAAAGAACAAAGTCAACGTTAGACTTAAAGTCTTCAATCTCTGCTTCCAGAGAACGAATGCGATCTGCCAGACCCAGTGGGTCAACAATGGAAGGAGTTCCCATGCTACGAACTGGCGCTTCTACTACAGCCAACTGTGCAGCGTCTGGCGCTTTATCACGTTGGACATATGGAGCACGAGCAGCTTCAAGCTTCGCCTCGAATTCCTGTGTATCACGGTTCAGGCGAACCTGAGCATGATTATACTGAGACTTCAGTTTGCCAAGCAGAAGCTCTTTGAAAACGATGGTGCGTTTACGTTCAATCGCCTGAGCTACGGTCATAGACTCGCCAGCGATCTCAACTTTTGTTACAGCGTTTGACTGAACAACTTTCGCCTTCAGGTCGTCGCGAACAGCCAGAAGATCCTGAACACCCTGGAAGTCTGCCTGAGCAGATTTCTCGAAGTCCTCAACGCTCTGGATAGAGCCTGGGATCTGACGGTTTGCGTCAGTGCCTTTCGCGATGTGAATCGTGTTCAGCGCTTCGATACGCTTCTGAATCTTTTCCTCAACCTTGGTCAGGGTAGCCAGAGCGCGGGTTACAGACATCTTAGTAGACATAGAATTCTCCTCTCATGAAATTTAAAATTTGAGTTACTTCAAATATTTGCCGACATCCGTGTCGGCACTACGCATTAGTTTTTGCCAGTGTTGACAACAACGCCCTGGCGGTTAGCATCAGCTTTTGCGATTTCCAGACGGGTTTCGCGTTCAGCCTTCAGATCACCACGCGCTGCTTCAAGCTGTTCTGTCAGCATTGCAATACGGTCATCCTTAGCCTTGCTATTCGCAGTAAGTTCTGCAATTGCAACCTTGTGAGCAGATTCCAGATTTGCCTTAACCGCATTCAGTTCGATTGCAGCGCTACGTTTAACGTCGGCAACTGCGCTTTCTACAGCTTCAGCATTGTTCTGCTGAGAGATCGCCAGCTCTGCACGAAGGTCTTCAACAACACCCGGTTCTACAGCTACAAGGCCGCGAGCTTTCAGGATAGAATTCAGAACGGAATCTTCGTTTTCCAGAACTTTGATCTTCAGCTTGGATTTTTCTTCTGCCAGTTTTTCGTTGAACTGAACTTCAATTTGTCCCAGTTCCTGCTGCTTAAACTGAATTTCCTGACTGATCTTTTCAGACCCTTCTGCCAGAGATTGCAGTTCAGCGACTACTTTAGTCAGACCAGTAGCGGCAGTGGTTACTGCTTTAGTGGCACGTTCAGTTACGGAAATTACAGTTTTAGAATCAGTCATTAAGTTCTCCTTTGCGTTAAATTAGGTTTAAATACTACACTTACAGATTGTGTTTGTCAAGCGAATCTTTGATTATTTCTTCGGTGGTAGGGTTGTTTTCAAACCATGACCAATAATACCAAAGAACAAGCAGGAAAGAGATCACTGACATGATGATAAAGATAACACCGCCACTCATCGTACAACGTCCTTAATGGAGTCACAAACTTCACCAACGACGCCTGCGGTAGGTGATACGATAATCTCATCAGCGGCGTCAAGAACTTCTGCGGCTACATCTACAAAAGGTTCTGCAACAGTTGCCGTGACAACAACCGCAGTACCAACAATATCGCCAGCCATACGTAACAGGGATCCGAACATTTCGTTCTCCTTTTGGTTTAGATTTGAAACGAGAGCACTTTCGTCCATTTAAGCTATCGCCCTGTGCCACTACGCGAGCCGGGCCAGCAAGAACGGGAGTCGAACCCGTATCTCTCTCATTTCAAACTTGGTGGGGCATGAAGGATTCGAACCTTCGACCTTCGGCTTAAGGGGCCGCTACACTAACCGCTGTGTTAATACCCCGAAAACATGCCCGTGTTTTTAAAGACGTTTCACGGAATCGTCATTCCCCATGCCGGAGAAATTACTTTTTCTTCTTACTCTTCGTGGCTACGGTTTCAACAACCTTAGTTTCCTTTACCTTACCAGCACGTTCACGCTTGGTCTTGCCTGTGCGGATGCGGTAAGAAGCAGAGATAATCTGACCACCTTCAATCCGGGTTTCGGATTTATACTCGCCTTTACGGCGATCGAAAACTGATACGGTTTTCTCTACACCACCGAGACGCACATCGTGCGGCGCAGAATGAGTCTGAGTAAACTTCGACTCAAACTGGAAAGGCTGTTTGATAGCGTCGATGGCGGATACTTTCTTAGCAGTATTTTTCTTAGTCATAATTTTCTCCTTTGCATTTTATTTGGGAATTTGTCCCGTTTATGTTCATGAGGATACTAACTCAATCAGATATCCTCGTCAACATTTTTAATTGGTGGCCCCCGGAGGATTCGAACCTGCCTACCTCTCGATTATGAGTCGATTGCTCATACCTAATGAGCTTGAGGGCCTTATCGTTCAGAGTGGAATTGAACCACTGACCTTGTCCGTATGAAGAACCTGCTCTACCAACTGAGCTACTGAACGCTTGATGTGGTAGATATTATAGATTACCTGTTTCATTGTCAACGTCTTTTTTACTATTACTGCAAATAAAACAGAAAATTTCTCTTTTAGGACCTATGTACTCCTTCCCGCAGTTAGTACAGGCTGAATGATAATACATATCCAGCAGACTTTCACCAGGCCAGTCTCTTTCAGAGAATGCGATGCAGTGATTAGAGGTCAGGTCGTTCATCAGTGTATACCTCTGGGAACAATTGTCTTGCCCTAGCCTTCATTTCAACAATGATGTCATTCAGTCTAAGACTGAGGCTATGCATTCTTTCTAAAGTTTCCATATAATGCCTCTCAGAAGTCTGGGTGCTCGTCAGAAGAAATCCCCTCTCCGAAACCAACGAAAACATCTACGTCTTCAGACTGACGAATCCCTTCGCCGTAACCAATAAAGCCGTCAAATTCATCTTTCATCGTTTTGCTCCTTTTGCCTTCAATGCTTGTGCCAGGGCGATGAATGTGCGACCACCATCGCAGATATCATCGACAATAACACACTCACGTCCTTCAACATCACCGAAAACAGCAGTCCCGGTAATTTCATTTGTCTTCAGGTCGCGCACTTTTCCAGCTTCCACCAGAGGAAGGCGAAGTCGATCGGAAACTTTCTGAGCTTTTTTACGTGCTCCGGCGTCAGGGGCAACGATAACAACATCTTTTCCGGCAAGACCTTCATGGAATTCAGCAATAAGAGCGTCCTGACCACGGATTTTAACGTTGTTAAGCAACGCGGCGGAGACATCGCTGTGCGGATCATCGACAATGACCTTGTCAAACCCAAGAGAGTTGACGATATTTGCGAAAACTTTGATGGATAACGCTTCACCAGGTTGCATTACGCGGTCCTGACGTGCATATGGGATATATGGCAAGTGCAAAGTGAACTGTGCAGTATGATGGAGGCCTTCAAGGCGAGAACATGCATCCACCAACATGGCAAGTGCCATAACATCAGTAGAATTTTTAATTTTCGCAGTGATGTCTACGAAACCAATACCACCTTTCGGAGTATGCGCCATATCGATTCTAACCTGTTCTTCACCACCTTTGAACGTAAAGTGATCGACAGGAACTACCAGTTTGTTCAGACGAAGTTCTAAACTCATTTCATTTCTCCTCTTTCCAAGAATGTACTTCATAAATTGTTTTGTTGTGACCCATCTTGGTACGCGTCGTATGTTTTGTCAACCATTTTAATTTCTCAAGGTTGCTTACACACCTTGTTGTGGTCGCCCGTGATAGGCCAACTGCATCAGCTATGCTATCCAGCGATTCGTGGTACTCCTTCCGCATCGATTTGAAGTAATGGAACTGATGCCGCATATATAGGTACACTATCTTATCATTGGAAGAGGCACAGGTCACCGACAGTAGCTTCAGTTCGAAGTTGCCGTAGATGTGCTTACCTGTTGCAATGTACCCCATGTCACTCCTCCATAGCCTGTGCTCATTTTGATACTAAGCCTATGCTCAATTTGAGCACGTAAATAAATACTATATAAAATAAATAAAACAATACTCTTTAAAAAAAAAAACAATAAAACATAAGATCTAAAACAAGATCTTTTACTACAGAGTATAAATATTCTATATCATAGAGTCGGTGACTCGATGAGTTGGATTATCGTATGAAGAAAAGATGATGTCAAGTGTTGACATGAACTTTTTAACGTGTAGAATCTAGGGAATGTTAAAGGAGATTGTTATGTTTTCAAGTAAAGAAACAAAAATTATCGGTGAAATGGTCTGTGGTAAGCCACGACGTAAACCGGAGCAGACAGATGAAGAGAAGACCAAGTTGATGATGATACGTGAAGTGTATCATGAATGTGGTGAAGATCAAAATGTGTGCGTGGTATTACCGGATGGTATACCTGTTGACAAGGTCTTCGATAACTTCTATGCTTCAATAAAGTCGAGACTAGCTCGACGTAATGTGTGTGTAACATATTCAAAGGACTTGACTGTAACACATCGAGAACAACAATGTTGTGGTGGATCTAAGTGAAATCCATGTAACGCTCTAGAACGTGTTATAAGGCGTTTTAATGGTGTGGTAGTACACTTGGGTTACCAACCCATATTAAATTAAATACAGGGCCTCCCAGAGGCTCTGAGAGGTATTGTGGAGGATTATTTTGGATATGAAGAGCATTACCCGTGATGACTCCATCTATAAAGGTGCTTATCTAGCTCTGAGAGACATCATGAAGTCTATGGAGAAAAAGTATGGTGTGAAACTGTACTTAGATAGCCGGGTAGACTGGGGAAAGACATGGATGGATGCTTCAGTTTACATTCATGGTGATAGGCATATCGTTAACTTGGTGTGCATGAAACTTATTGTGTGGCAACATTACCAGAAAATCAGGGATGGGATTCTGTTCGCCTACCCGGCTGAGGATATGAAATGAAGAAAGATATCAGGAAACCTGTCAAGGAAAAGTTTGATACCTCTGCATTTGTGTTCACAACCGATGTGGGTGTGATTAAAGATGCTCTACAGCGACTGAATGAACAGGAGGCAGATCCTGAAGCGGAACCACTGACAAAGGATCAGATCTATTGGATGGGTTGGTGGGAGCTTAACATGCCGGAGGTTGATCGTCGCGGATTAACACGGGTATTGACATGTGCTCAGGAAAATGCTGCACTGGGTCTGTATAAGAAAACTACGAAGAGGAAGAAAAAATGAGCAGACTTGCAAAACTAAACAGAAGAAAGAAAATGTTGAAAGAAAAGCAGAAAAACATCACGGCTACTTTCCAAGTATGCCGAGAGGCTATGAAGGCAAATCGGATAACACCTTCGCAGAGACAGTTGATCCGTGATATTCTTCGTCCTGTTCTCCACGACCTTGAAGGTGAAGTTCGTGATGTTACACTTCATATTCAAGAGGAACTTGTAAAAAGATATCAGGAGAATACATGATTGACCATGTTACGTCAGACACTCACTGGTGGCATACCAACATCCTTGGTTTCCCATCGTGTGATAAATTCCGTAAGAATCTGTACGGTCAAAAAGAAGACCGTGAAAGTCTGTATGCCATGAATGCAGGTATGATTGAAATCTGGAATAAGCACGTCAAACCAGATGATGTCGTAGCACACCTTGGTGACTTCGTGATCGCTTACGGTCGCTACGTTGAGCCACGCACTCGTGATATTCTGGAAAAGATCAACGGAAAGATCATTCTTGTTGGTGGTAACCATGACAACCGAGATACGAAACGTATCTTCCGTGAATTCGGTCATGAAGTTGTTGATTATAAAGAGATTAACTTCAGCACTGGAAAAGAGAAGGTGCATGTGTGTATGTCTCACTATCCGTTCGCATCGTGGAACAAAGCACACCACGGGTCAGTTATGTTGCACGGGCATAGCCACGGCTCCTATACAGCCCCCGGTGGACGTATTCTCGATGTAGGTTGGGATGTTCATGGTCGTCCTCTGACGATGCGTGAGGCCGTCCTGATGTGCCTCAAAAAACCAATCTACACTGCTGACCACGGAGAATAAGATGCATAACAAAGAACGAAATTTCATAGCACGTAACACGGCGAAGTCTTTCTTCGCTACTATTCACATTGCCGGGGATTATGCTCAGGCCGAGAATTTGTGTCGCCAGTGGGTTATGCAAGGTGCTTGTGTGCAGATTGCTCCATGCACCTATGTTTACACAGGTGGTGTCGAAGATGGTATGACTGTGCGGTTGATGCAGTATCCACGTTTCCAGCGTCAGGAGTATGAGATATTATCAATGGCTGTCGAACTTGGAAAATATCTTGCTCAGGAGATGTGCCAGATAAGCTTCAGTATCGAAACCCCTTATAATACAACATATTATCAGGCGGAAGGTTATGAAAAAAGATCTTGATCTTATCCATAACGTGGCCTTTTTGATTAGCGAGCTTGAAGAATATGTTGACGAACTAGACCTGAGCATCTATGATGACTACAGTGAAATGAAATCAGCACAAAAGGAAGTGCTCAAACTATTGAAAAATCTCAGACGAAGGAGAGAACATGAAATTCAACGTAGACGATTTGGTCGCTAAAAAACTGGTAACCAAAAAGACTTACACCGAAGGCCCGTTCGCAGGTCTGTCTGTGCTGAAGTATAAGAACAATGTGTTCTGGGATAACCTGTGGCATACTGACCCACGCCTGCTTGAGTGCCGTGGCATGGTTGTTGATTCAGAAGACAACGTGATTATCTGGCCTTTCACTAAGATTTTCAACCGCTTCGAGAATGGAACTGACCTTCCTCTTGACAAACCGGTTATTTGTTCCCGCAAGGTCAATGGTTTTATGGCTACAGCGGCAATACACAAAGACAAGCTTCTCGTTTCAACAACAGGGACATTGGATTCTGAGTTTTCAGAATTGGCTCGTAAGTACCTCGAAAAAATGAATTTTGATCTGATTTCTTTCCGTGAAGATTACACTTTCATTTTCGAAATATGCGATAGCAGCGACCCACATATTGTGGAAGAGAAAGAAGGTGCTTATCTGATTGGTGTCCGTGACCTCGCTTTAAACGGTGTTATGGTTGAAGAGCACAAACTTGATCGCATCGCTGAAGTGATCGGTGCAAAACGTCCTCAATGGGACGTCCGTGCATTTGGCGATGTCGTTGCAGCCAGTCATGCTGTTAGCCACGAAGGTTTTGTTGTCCGAAATATCGGGACAGATGACGAAAATAGCGAACTACTTTTGAAAATCAAGTCCCCACATTACCTGGCGAAGAAATTCCTGATGCGTGGAGGTGATAACAAGTGGGATATGATCTGGGATAACCCGAAAGAGGCCAAGAAGCGTATTGACGAAGAGTATTACGAGTTGCTAGACCATATTCGTGAGTATTACTCTAAAGATGTTTGGTCCGCGATGGATTCTCAAAAACGACGTCAGGTTGTTGAAGATTATTTCGCTATCGAAGACATGTTTGATCGTGGTAGTCGTTTTTATGTTGGGGTTCCAAAATGATTATCTGGCTTGATGACCTGAGAGATCCAAAAGACTACGGGTATCCTGATGCCTTGTGGTTCAAGACCTCTCAGAAATTTATGGACTTTCTGGACAACAGGTCAAAGTTCTATCGTTATGTCACAGAGTGGCATTTCGATAATGACCTTGGTGAAGAGTCAGAAATGGAGGGCTATGACTGCCTGTTGGCCTTGGAAGAGAAGCTTGTGTATGGAAAACTTCCTGTGCATGATGCTAAACTCTATGTCCATACGTCTAACCCTTCTGCGGCACAAAAGTTCATGCTTGCAAAAGAGAGCTTCTTGAAGTATCGTATCACGATCTTAAGAAACAATTACTGAGGAGAAGAGATGGAAAAGACTCTGATTATCCTGCGTGGTGTGTCTGGTGCTGGTAAGTCTACAGTTGCTGAAACAATCGCGGGTAAAGCATGGCCTGTATTTGAGGCCGATAAATACCATTATCGGGACGGGGTTTACGACTGGAAGCCTGAAAACATGGCTGTTGCTCATAAGTGGTGTCAAGAACAGGTACGTGAGGCTATGGTGTGCCGTATTGCAAAAATTATCGTATCCAACACTTCGACAACAGAGAAGGAACTAAAACCCTACATTGCCCTTGCTGATGAGCACGGATACCAAGTTATTAGCTTGGTGGTCGAGAATAGGCATGGTAATGATTCTATTCACAATGTTCCGCAGGAAACTCGTGATGCTCAAGAGCTTCGTCTGCGTAACTCATTGAAATTACAGTAAGGAAAGATATGTATAAAGGAAATAACCTACGGGAATCGTTCGAAAATTGGTGGGACTCTCTTAGCGATCCTTGGTCAACACCAGAAGCAAAATCTGCTGCATGGGAAGCCTGGAAGTTTTCAAATTTACGAGTTCTTAATAAAATTCGTTATATGAAAGGTATTACCGAGCGGTGCAATGGTTATAATGAGGCTATGAATGAGATAAATAATGTTATAGGGGAAAATCCATGAGACGTCTTATCGTTATAAGTGGTGCTGGCTTCTCTGCGGAGAGTGGTGTACGTACATTCCGCACAGATACTGAATCTGGTAAAGCCCTGTGGGATGAATACGACCTTGAGGAGGTTTGTAACATACACGCCTTCCGTGGTAACTTCTACCATAAAACGCACATGTTTTATAACAAGCGTCGTGCAGAGTTACCAACGGTACATCCGAATGCGGCGCATCTTCGCGTGGCTGAGTGGTACAGACGTTATCCTGGGCAGGTTGTTAACATGACAACTAACGTTGATGACCTTCTGGAACGTGCGGGTGTCCCTAAAGAAGATACTCTTTACATCCACGGGTATCTGAAAGAAATTCGATACAAGCTCCATGAAGATTCTGAAGAGCAGTTGGTTGACATCGGTTACGATGAGGTAGACCCCGACCAATTTCATTGGTGTAAACCAAACGTAGTTTTCTTTGGTGAGAATGCTCCGGCCTATGGCCCTATGAATGATACCTTGGAGTCATTGACAAATCAGGATCTTGTAATTGTTGTAGGCTGTTCAAATACAGTTATTAACTTCAACTGGGAGTTGTTCCCTGCGGTTATGCGGGGGACCAAAGTTGTTGTTGTTAATCCTGCTATTAGGTATGATGAACAAATGATGTATGAGAATGCGGGTGTTCTTGTATATCGTACCGGAGCTGTTGATGCCTTTAATAATCCCGGCCTTATCAAGATAGTTGAGAATCACCTTGAAGGTAAGACACCATTGCAAAGCAAGGAGAAATAATGCAACAAGTAAACAGTACACTGTACGCCCTTAATAAAGATGGTTCTTTCCAGTGTTGGAAGGTGTTTATTGCTGGTAATCAGGTAGTTGTAGAGTTTGGCAAGGTTGTTGGTAAGAAGCAACAAAAGGTTACCACCTGTGAACCGAAGAACGTTGGACGTTCTAACGAAACCACCGCAGAACAGCAGGCATTGGCTGAGGCGGTTTCCAAATGGGAGAAACAGGTTCGCCTTGGATATCGTGACGATACAAGCAAGCTTGAGCAGGAAGAGAACTTCTCCCCAATGCTGGCCCATGATGCAACTAAACGTTCAAAATCAATAGTTTATCCTGCATACGTGCAGCCAAAGCTCGATGGTGTACGTGCTCTGGTTACTCTTGATGCAGATGGCTTCCCACAATTCAATAGCCGTGGTAACAAACTGTATCCTGTACCGCTTGATTCTGAGTTGTCTGAACAGGTTAAATCCCTTTCTGAGCATTCAGGGTTTGACAAATTCGATGGGGAGCTGTACATTCATGGCCTGAGTCTGCAAAAGATTGTCGCTCTTGCTAAGAAGTGGCGTACACCAGAGCAGATTCAAGAAGAGATTGAAAAGGATTATCAGTCAGACCTGAAGCGTCATCAGAAAGCTGTTGACAACGGAGAAGAAAGCTGGAAAGATCATGATGGTGAGGTTTATTCCGTCGCAATTGAACCCGTTAAAGATGTTGATCGTTATGGTGGTTATTCAAGCCTTGATCTTGAATATCATATCTTCGATATCCCTGTAAACGCAGGACGCCCGTGGCACGATCCAGATGAACCAGAACAGTGTCGCCTTGCAGATCTGTACACTGTGCAGGAAGCTGTTGAGTGTGAACTGGACATCCCTCTGGTAAAAACTCTTACTGGCGAGTTTGTGAACAACGAGCTTCTGGTCAAGAGTTTTATTGGACATTACATGCAGAGTGGTTTCGAGGGTGTTATCATTCGAAACTACAAAGGCCTGTATGAATTTGGGCAGCGTTCATCAGACCTTCTAAAATGGAAATTGTTCCAAGATGGTGAGGCTAAAGTCCTTGATTCTGTGGAAGATAAGAACGGTGAGGGTGTCCTTCTTTGTGAAGAGAAAGATGGTACACGTTTCAACTGTAAAATGAAGGGAACCCACGCAGAGCGATCTCAGGAAAGAATGCTCCTGCTGGTGGATAAGTTTATTAACTTCACGTTCCAGGCTAGAACTGATGATGGTGTTCCTCAGTTCCCTGTGGGCCAAAGCGTTCGTGAACTCGATACATTAACATGGGAGCCTGTATACTAATGGGATTTTATCGTAAAAAACCTGTAGAGGTTGAAGCACATAAGTTTGACGGGTCGTCAACCAGCGCAGGGCAGATCCATAATTGGATGGAAACTGGTGTGTGGAAGTATTCCGAAATCCACACGCGTGATTGTGGTCGTACTGTAGAGATAAAAACCCCAGAGGGTGTGGTTGTAGCCTCTGCTGGGGATTATGTAATTAAAGGGGTGGCTGGAGAATTCTATCCTTGCAAATCAGAAATTTTCCATGCAACATATGACCCGCTGGAAGACACTGATCGGGAACCTGGGAACTACCCAGCTAAAGCAATCCGTAAGGGTGATGAGATCATGTTTTGCGGAAAGGTTTATACCGTAACGAATACTGGTGCGATGGGGGAGGATGTTATCCTGACTCTCGGTGATGGTTCCCAAATCCCTGTGCGCCCTGATACTCAAATTATCGTAACAAAGGCACAGTAAAATGATCTGGTATTGGCTAGCGCTACTAGGCGCATCATTTGTAACAGGAGGCGGCATTTATGCCGCTTACAGATTCCGAAAAGATAAGCTGGATGATTTCTTTGACTGGGTTGCTGGAAAGGTTAAACGTCTGCTGATCATCTGGGTATTTGTTATGGGCCTTGTTACGCTGGCCCTTACTGTCCCATTATGGCATACTATGACTTGTCAGTTCGACGGCTGGGCCGCGAATACAGAGACCAGTTATTCATGGTACAAATCAACCTGCCTGTATAAAAGCAAGACAGGGGCATGGCTACCTTTAGGTATCAGTCGTGATCAACCGCAAGGAGATGGTGATGCATCAAATTAAAGAAAATACTGTAGATTTTGAAGCGCATATCTACGATTCTGCGATGAACGACAACTATAGATGGTCAATTCGTCCAGATCCTGACCTACCCGGTTCAGTTAATCTTTCTTACAATGAGTTAGCTCATTATGACAACCGTTCTCGCCAAGGCTATGAGCAGCGGGGTATGGTAGGTTTCGATAAAGAAACTTGGGAAAAAATTAAATACGCCATCGATGGTGTTTTTGAAAAAACAATTTAGGAGACTTAATGAAAGAAGCTTATGATACTCTGAATGCTATGCTGCGCCCAACCTCTCTTGTTAAGTATGCGAAACATGTTGTAGATTGGAATTCTATCGCAGCCTCTGCAAAGGGTGAATTTACCCCATTGGAAAAGCAGTGGGAGTTTGTAGGAGAGGAGTTACAAGAAACCGTTACAGCATTAATCGAAAATGACCGTAAGGAAGTTGTTGATGGAGCGTGTGACTTGTTTGTTGTGGCGTCGTATGCGTATTGGTTAAGTATGAGTAATAACTATTCGCTATCCTTAACCTATAATCCTGATCTTAAGTTTTCTCCTGGTAAAGCTTTTGATGCTTTTGCGAATGAAGATTATGAAGAAATGCTCAAACTGAGCACGGCTCTTCTGTTTAGTCTTGATATGCAATTGGATAAGAACATGAGTAGCGTTCTGGAGTCTAACGATTCTAAATACCCGACTGTGACCGAAGTCATGTCTTTGCATAAAGGTCTTGAATTGGCAGATTCACTTGAGGCAGAATGTGCTTGTATTGAGGAGCGTAACAATGGTCGTTATGAAGGTGTTCACTTCAGTATTGTTAAAGGTGTTTTGGGCCAAGAAGACCGCGTGGTATTCTTCGACAAAGGCGGTAAAATCATGAAGCCAGGGACTTTCAAAAAACCAAACATTATTGTTTGACAATCGTATCGGGGTCTGTATAATGACCCCATCAAGACAAAAGGAGAAAGAAGTGGAAGAAAATATTGATTATTCTGAAATTGTTGCCTTGGCTAAACGCCTTAAAATGACCATCATGAATCGCGGGGCATCTTCCCGTCATGTTATCCGCTTCACGATGAAGCGTCGTTGGGGCGGCGTAAAGAAATACGCTTATGAATGCACACTCGGCACACTGGTATCTCATGTCAACCAGATCGAGAGAATGGGCGGAAAAATTGTCGGCATTGACAATTGAAGCTTGACAAATAAAACTGAACGGTTATACTGACCACACTAAACCAAACAAAGGAGCAATATATGCCACGTATGCCAAAAATCAAAATCGAACTGATCACCTCTCTTCCGTCTGACCCGGTTCAGCGTAAACGCCTAAAAGATAGCGTAACTGAAGTGGTTGATCTCCAGCGTCAAATCGCTGATCTGAAAGACCAGATCAAAGATATTCGCTCTGTGGAGAAAGAAACGCATAATATCTCTCCAAAATTCTTCAATAGCCTGGTGAAGCGCGAGTATGATGTTCGCTTCGAAGCCGAAAAGAAAACTGCTGCATTAGAGGCAGAAAAAGAAGTCTTCACCGAGGCAGATATTCTGTTTGGTCGTGGAACCCCAAATGTTGCACAGACTGAAGCCGATGATGGTGCTGAGGACACTGAATAATGAAATACTACCTTAATGGTGTTGGCCTATTTGTCTTCATCTGCGTCGTATTCGGGTTTGGTGTTCCAACTCTGGTTTCTGCCAAAGATACAATCAGTGTTATTGGCGGGTTTGCCTTAGTCTTCACTGCCCCGGTTGTCGTATGGTACTGGTTGCGTAAGGTCTTCATTCCGAAGACAAGCGCTGAAGGAGATCGATAATGTTGCTAAATCTGAAGGCGGCAACTTGGGAAAAGTTGCAGCACTTGGCAAAGTCCAAAGGTAAGTCTGCGGCATCTTATGTTGCAAAAATCGTAGATGACCACGTTGATGAAAACGTAAAGACTGAGTATAAAATCAAAGAGGAGAAACAAACTAATGCTTAAGAATATCAAACGCGTAGTATTTGCTGGCCTGATCGCCCTGAGTGCAATTGGTCTGACTGGTTGTGAACGTGCAACTGTTCCGGCGGGTTATGTGGGTGTTAAGGTTGACCTGTATGGTGATGAGAAAGGCGTTCAGCAGCAAGAAGTGGGCGTTGGTAAGTATTGGTTAACCTGGAACGAAGAGATCTATCAGTTCCCGACGTTCAACCAGTTGAACAACTACGAACAACCATTTAACTTCCAGACCAAAGATTCTATGACGGTTACTGCGAAGATCGGTGTTGAGTATTACGTTGACCGCTCTAAGGTTACCAAGATCTTCCAGACCTACCGTAAAGGCGTCCAGGAGATTACCGATGTCAACATCCGTCAGAATATCTCTGATGCATTGATCAAGGAAGCTGGTACGATGGATATTGGTACGCTGGCTGGTGATGGTAAATCTCAGCTTCTGGACCGAGTGACCAAGACTCTTAAGCAGAAACTTGACCCGGTAGGTATCGTTATTGTGAAACTGTCTTACACTGATGACCTTGGTTATCCTCCTCAGGTAACTGCGTCCATCAACGCTAAGATCGAAGCGACTCAGAAAGCGCTGCTGCGTGAAAACGAAATCCAGCAGACTAAAGCTGAAGCTCAGAAACAAATTGAAGCAGCTCGCGGTGAAGCAGAATCCCAGCGACTGCAAGCTCAGGGCCAGGCAGATGCTAAAGTAGCTCTGGCAAAAGGTGAAGCAGAATCCATCCAACTGCGTGGTGATGCTCTCCGTAAGAACCCTGAAATCATGCAACTGGAAGCGATCAACAAGTGGGACGGTAAAACCCCGACCATTATGGGTGGCAACGGTGCAGTACCTTTCGTAAATCTGCCAGCAGGTAAGTAAAGGTTGACAAAAGGCCCGGTGATTAGTATCATCGGGTCTCAACTTAATAAAGGAGTCTCATGATGAGTATTCGCAGCTATCTTTTTGGAGTTCTCACAGGTGTGGTTGTGATGTGTCTCTTATTAATCTCTTACCCAGCATTTGCCACAGTCAACACACTTTCTTTGGTGGATGAATACACCGATGGAAGCTCTAAAGTATGCATCTACAGCGACGGTAATCGCACAGAATCTGTTCTGAAAGAAGGTGCTGGTTCTTGTCCAAGTAAGAAAACATTTCATTGAGGCAATGATGCGAGTAACTGATAAATACGTCTTCTTCTTCACATACCGAGATATGTTCAGTAATCACTACCGCCAGGTTATTCCTATTCGTTGTGGTGGTTACGAGTTTTTCACTGTAGAACATTACATGATGTTCCAGAAGGCAATGCTCTTCGATGACAAAGAAATTGCTTCCCGCATCGCTACGGTTGATAATCCGAATGAGGCCAAAGCTCTTGGTCGTCAGGTAAAAGGTTTCGACAACAGCGTCTGGGAAGAGAATAGAATGGATATTGTGACTTCAGGCCTTGTATTGAAAATGAAGGCCAACAGGTCTGTTCTAGAAGCGGCGCTTGGGCATCGGGATGCTGGTCGTAAGTTTGTGGAAGCCTCCCCTTATGATGCCATCTGGGGTGTTAAATTAAACGAATATGACACACGTATCGATGACCCAACCAACTGGCGTGGTTTGAATCTTCTCGGTGAGTGCTGGGAACGAGCTATTGATATTGTTGTTGCTGCAACGTGGAGGTGATTTGAAATTAGAGATTGAACTAGTTCCAAAGACCGCGTGGTTTACTAATCTCCGATCTCGTCTCCCCAAAGCCCAGTGGGATGTTGTCAGAAAGAAGTGTTATGCGAAGGCCAATTATCGATGTGAAATCTGCGGGGGCAAAGGAACAAAACACCCTGTTGAATGCCATGAGAAGTGGAATTTCGGAGACGGTAAGATAACTCTGATAGGTCTAATCGCGCTATGTCCTTCCTGTCATGAAGTCAAGCATATTGGTTTGGCAGGGATCCGTGGGCGTGGTGAAATTGCCCTTCGTCACTTTATGAGAGTGAATGAAGTTAGTCGCCCTGTGGCAGAGAAATATGTTAAGGAAGCGTTTGATTTGTATCATGAACGAAGCAAGCGCGAAAAGTGGGAATTGGATGTCCGGTATTTGGACGAGTATTTGAGTAAAGATTGAGAGGGCTAGTGGGATATCCGTATGATAAAGATTGGAAAAATAAAGTCACAAAAGACTGCGTATTAGCTTTGGATCTCGACCAGACATGCTTTGTATCAGCCGCTGGTGCTGAAAAGCGTACAATTGAGGTCACTCACATTGAGTCTGGAAGAACAAAGATTTTCAAAAACAGGGCTGAGTTTTGGGGATCGACAAAGAAAGTTGTCGGTGGATGGATCAAAGACCAAAACATGAACATGGAGGCGAAGGCAAAGGCCGAAGGCCGAGTGTTTGTACCGTGGGGTAGGGATGACTTCACGATTAAAGACATTCAGGAACCGGAACCTGTAGAAAACTGCCTTCATATCCTGAAGACAAAGATCAATGCTATTTTTGAACACCTTGAGATGGAAAGCAATACAGGGATGGGTGTACTTGGTGGTGAGGGTAACTTCCGCCTTATGCTCCCAGCTCCAGAGCGTTACAAGGGTAATCGTGAGGATACATTACGCCCACTCCTTCTTCAGGAAACAAGGGATTATGTTACCCGGAAGTATAACGCTAAGGTGATCAATGGTGTTGAAGCAGATGACTATCTGTCTGTTCTTGCTTATATGGGGTGGGAGAATTACCAGAAGACCGGGAAGTTCAACTACATCGTGGCATCGTTTGATAAAGACCAGAAAGGAAACCCTGGGCTTATCTTCGATACTATGCGCGATTCAGAAGAGAAGACATGGAAGCACCCGATCCCTATGTTGATCGACGATTCGATGGGAGAGATCTGGATGGAAGGTAGTAAGGTCAAGGGATGGGGTCGTAAGTTCTTCGGTTACCAGATGCTTTGCGGTGACAGTTCAGATAACATCAAGCCTTACCAGTGTTTCGATATCGCTGGACGTTTCGGTGATACGGCGGCATTCAATCTGATCGGACACCTTCAGGATGAGAAATCCATGTGGCAAGCGATCATTAACCAGTATAAAACTTGGTTCCCGAACGGTGTTGAGTTTACTTCGTGGGACGGCACACAACGGAAAATGAGTGCAGGCCAGTGGGCATCTATCATCTTCCAGATGGTCTACATGAAACGTTCTGCAAATGATAAGACAACCCTTTCAAGCGAGTTACGCCGTGTGGGGGTTATATGATTGATAACTTAATCATGCAGGCAGTTATGAGGGATGCTGAGGCGCTGGCTGTTCCCAGCGTCAAGGGTAAATTCTTAGTCGCCACAGGATTGTGGCGCATGGTTGAGTCTGGTGATGATTGCTATGTGATTTTCACTGATGACTATACTGATCCGAATGTTGCATTCACCGTATTGCTTCTGGATGATTGCGAGCTGGTAGAAGGTGAGAAGCTGTTGATGTTAACAAGCGTTTTGCTAGACACTCAAGAATTCTCGCTTGTTGTCTTCAAGGACCAAAATGACTCGGAGGTAACCGATGAAGCTGATGTCGGTTGATCAGAGTCTTAGCCATTGTGCTGTTGTCATATTCGATGATGGAGTGCCTGTTTACCGGGAAATGATCAGAACAGGCTCAAACAATAGCAAGAGCAAGAAAAACAAGGATGTTATTTATTTTGACAATGTTCATGAACAGATTAGGTTCATTGTTGGCAGAATCCTTACTTTGGCTGAAGAACATCGGATTGACAAATATGTTATGGAGGCCCTTAGCCTTAGTTCTATCGGCAGCGCCACTCGGGATTTGGCTGGTCTGTTCTACTGTATTGTGTACGGGTTGTATCAGTCAGCAATTTTGGGGTATCAAGCGATCCATACTGTAGCCCCTACCTCTGTGAAGGCTTATGCCAGAGCACTTTTGCCTGAATCAGAACGCATAGTTGTTAAAGAAAAGGTTGACAAAAAGACCGGGAAAAAGGTATACTCAACAGGTCAGGTTAAAATGGAAAAATCGCACATGGTGAGAGCAGTAGATTGTGATTTTCCAGGTTGGCTTGATGGAATGACTCTTGCCGCCGGAAAGGCTGACTACGCAGATGCATATTTGATAGGGAAGAAGTTCTTGGAGGATATATCCGTAGGAAAAGAATAAAGAGTCGAGCATCCAAACCAAAAGCAAGGAAGAAGCCAGTAGTTGTGCCATTAACACCGGAACTTTGGGTGAAAGATGCAAAGCAGATTGCTGCTTTCAGAAACAAATTGATTCTGGAGCAGCAAGGGTTAGATCCTATACTCGGCGAGCCACTTCGCAAACCGTGCTTGGATCATGACCACTTCGAAGGTAAATGCAGAGGTGTCCTTAGTCAGTGCGTGAATACTTTTGAGGGATATGTCCTGAAGGCTTGGATGAAGTACGTTTCAGAGAATACTCAGACGTCGTTATCCACCGCTCTTAGAAATTTGGCAGATTACTTAGAGCAAGACTTCAGTGGCTATCCGCTTCACGGCGGGTTTAAGAACGATATGTTGAAGTTTTTGAGAAGATGCACCAACGAGAAGATAATTGAAAGAGCTAAGGCAGACCTTGGCATAATTATCCCCGAAGGTACTCAGAAACAAGACAGCCTCTTGCTATACCTTACAGAGTTCGTCAAGCAGACGGAGGAAAAACATGCCAAAGAAACCACTTAAGTTCTTTTACAGAAATTGGCGAGGTAAGTGCGGATATCGTACTGTAGAAGAACCCGTCATGTGGTATGGGTCTACCCAGTATCACAAGAACTCTCAATGGTTTATTAGAGGTTATGATCTCGATAAACAAGACTTTAGAGATTTCGCTGTGAATGATATCATTGAATTCGTCCGAGAGGTGTAATGCTACCTGTAGATAAAAAGATTATAGAACTTCATGAAAGCGGAATGAGTAACCGTGAAATTGCTCGCACATTCCTTGGAAAAGAGTCGAGAGAGTCATACATCCGTTTGGTTCTTAAGCGTCATAGCGCAGAGTCTACGCCTTTAACAAAGGCCTTAGTATCGGACTATAAGAAAGCCAAGATCCTGTTCTTAGATATCGAGACTGCACCGCTGAAGGGGCATCTCTGGAGTCTATGGCAGAATGGAATTGGGCTTAACCAGATGGTTTCTGACTGGTACATGCTATCTTTCGTAGCCAAATGGGCTGACCAGGACGAGGTAATTTATCGCGATATCCGTGATAACTACGATAAGGAAAGTGATGCATCTATCCTTCAAGACCTGTGGGACTTGCTAGATGAAGCGGATTTTGTTGTTGGGCATAATGTCCGTAAGTTCGACATTAAGAAGGTCAATGCTCGTTTCCTATTGAATGGAATGGATAAGCCATCAACCTTCCGTATTATCGATACCATGCTTATCGCCAAAGCCCTGTTTGGATTCACCTCCAACAAGCTGGAATATCTGACCGATCGCCTGTGTACGAAATACAAGAAGTCTAAGCACACCAAGTTCCCAGGACACCTACTGTGGGATGAGTGCTTGAAAGGTAACCCCGAGGCTTGGGATGAAATGGAAGAGTATAACAAGTTCGACGTTTTATCGAACCAAGAGCTGTATGAAATCTTCATGCCGTGGGACCCTCGTCTTCCTAACTTCGACCTTTACGTTGATGATGTTCTGGATATGAGCGAGTGGGTAGAGGATGGTTTCCATTACACCAATCTTGGCAAATACCAACGCTACCGCCATAAGGTCACCGGGCAACAGCGCCGTGGTCGTGTTAATATCCTCTCCAAGGATAAACGGCAACAGCTTCTGGCAAATATTTTGTCTTAAGCAATAAAAACGTGTTGACAAGACTTTATTAAACAGTAGAATGTCTCGTGTGCCAGAGAGCAAACTGCACGAGACAATACAAACTACCAAGGGAGAGACTGTATGACAGTAAAATACGCAGGCTTTTGCATTTCAGCAACTGAGAACATCCCGGCAACTGATGCAAGTCTTCTGCTTATGCTTAAAGACCTTTCATCGGTCTATGACCGTAACCATGATGTGAAATCCTCTACTGTGGGTTATCATACTCTTGGTTCTATCATGGGTAATGGTCGCTTCAGAGACATGGGGTATTCTGCCGAATCTGTGGTGGATATAATCCGATCTCTGAACCCGAAAACATTTCCGCTGCTTTTCAAGCGGCACAATGGTAAGGGCGACCTTTTCCTGCATCGTGAACCGATCTTCCACACCAAGGCACTGTACAAAACCCTTGTGGAAATCAAGAAAGATGGTAAACTGAAGAAAGACAGCAACGGAAAACTTAAAATCCATTTCCGTGGTAAAATTTACGAGGGCCACGGAGTTAAAGAATCCGTATTCAAAGCTAAAACAGAAATCTAATCCTCAAAACCTCGGTTAGCAATATAAAGGAGAAATTATGAAATTTCAAGATACCCTGACACCAATAACCGGCACAGCCACGTCAGATGGGTTCATGGCTTTATGTAGCGTTGATAACTTCTTAACCCTGACCAAAACGCCTGTTGTGCAGCGAAACCACGATGATCGTGTTAATAAGGGTCAGGTTGATCATTTCGAGAATGTTCTTCCTCAGCACCGTGTTGTTTCGGTGGGCATTTATACTGGAGAATCTTTTGAGTACGAAGGTGGTGAGGTAATCAAACCTGGCGATGCTCTGGTTGTTGATGGAAACACCCGTAAATGCTACTGGCAACGTGCCGTAGAGTCGGAACACCCTATGGTGAACGACCTAAGAAAGAATCCATTGGTTGTATGTGTAAAAGATATGAAGACACCGCTGGATATCGAAATGTGGTACGAAACTTTCGACAGCAACGGGCAAATTAAAAAATCCAGTCATGCGATGCAGTCTGCTGCTCACTTGAGCGGTGTGGATGAAGGTCGTATTATGCGTCTTTCAACCCTACTTAACCGCATGGTGAAGTCTGTTGATAAGAAATCATGTAAAACTGAGGTTGAACTCCGTTCTAAGAAGGTAATGGCGTTCGGTGTTGAGCACATCAATGCTTTTTACGATGCTTTTGAACCACGCACAACTAAAACTTTTATGTCTAAGAGCGCACCATTCCTTGCAGCGTACCGCGCCCTTCGTGCCAAGGGTGGTAAGAGTAGTTACATCCGAATCGACTGGTTTTTTGATGAGATCCTTACAGGTCAGTTCTCAAAACCTCTTAACTCCGCAGGGGAGATGTGTGTGACAACGTACCTGAACAACTTGCTAATGCAACAAGGATCTTATTCATTCCTTAACCCGAAAGCATCGGCAGACCGTATCTTCATTGTGGCTGGGCTTCTTTATCATTACGGTATGCGGGTAATTGGTGGCAATCTCTTTGTCCCGATTAATCGCAAACCTGTCTCCAATAGCCAAGCGGGGGCAGATAAGATGAGAGACCTGTTCAACAGTGAAATGACATTCTAAAAAATAGGGGCGTAAGCCCCTCTTCTCTTTCTTAGGGGGCTTGTTGATTACAAGTATTTATCCGCTTTTCAAATGGACCGGAAGCAAGCGAAAGATGTTTCCAAAGTATGAGCCTTTCTTCAAGGGATTGCAGTTCGACACCTTTGTGGATTTATGCGGGGGAACAGGAGCTACTTCTGTGTGGATTCACCAGAACTACCCCGATGCAAGAATTATCCTGAATGAAATTAACGTAGACATCTTTGGAATCTACACAGGCATCAAGCATGACTATGCCTCTTTCATCGACCTTGTAGATTATTATGAGCGAACCTACATGGCTCTCGAAGGTAAAGAGAACCGGAAAGCGATGTACCTCAAGGTTCGTGAAGAATTCCACGAGGAGTATTACGAAATAGATGTCCTCGATCGCTCTGCGATGCTATACTTCCTATTGTGTACAAACTTCAACGGCATCTGGCAAGCTAAGTCCAGCTCCGGTCTGTATTACACGCCATTCGGCAATGGTGGCGAGAAGACCGGAATTTATAACCGTAAAGGTATGGAAGATTTCAAGGCAATGGTAGATAAGGCAGAGATTCTCTGCGGGAGCTACGAGCAGGTTGTTATTCCTGACAACTCACTGGTCTTTGCTGACCCTCCGTACATCTCCAGCCATACACAGTACGACAAACGTGAGAACTTCAGCGACCTTATGCAATTTGAAATGGCCGAGTTCCTGATCGCACACAGCAAGAAGAATAAGATTGCTTTCTGCAATAAGGATGATAAGATGTTTAGAGAAATCTTTGCAGGGTTTAGCTTCGAGGAGTTCAACGTGAAGTACACAGCATCCTCGAAAGACACCTTCGGGGCAAAAGCTACAGAGATCCTTGTTCACAACTTTAATACTTAAGGGCTTCGACCCTTTGCTAAGGAGGTTCTATGGGAAGAGAAATTGTTGTTAAAGTTCCTGATGCCGCAGATGATGATTGGCTGCGAGAGCAGATCGAATCCTTACGTGTAAGGATCGAGGCTGTTATAGAGATTGAGGATAACGAAGAAAGCTTTAATAAGTTAGAAGCTTGTCTTGACATCATTGATGCACTTCAACAGTATACGGGGTACTAATGGATATTATTGTTCTGAATGCTCCCCCACAGAGCGGTAAAGATGAGATTTCTGCGTACCTTTGTAAAGGTAACCCAAACATCAACCACGAAGAGGTAAAGGAACTCCTTTTTGAGGTTGCTACTCGTTCAGCGGGAATTTCCCGTGAGTTGTGGGATGCAATGTATACCCGTCGGTATAAAGAGATTCCAAGCCTATACCTGATGATTGATGGTGTGAATGTGTCGCCACGTCAGTGGATGATCCATTGCTCAGAAAAGGTAATCAAGCCATTGTTCGGAAAGTCAGCATTCGGTAAAGCTGCTGTGGAAAAGTTGAAGCAGACCTATGCAAATGACGAGGTGATTGTATTCTCAGATGGTGGCTTTGCTGAGGAAATCAAAGAGTTGTCCGATTATGCATACTCGACTGGTGGTGAATTCTTCCTTGCACGTATCCACCGAAAAGGTTATGATTGGGGGAATGACAGTCGTAACTGGTTATACCTTGATGGTATCCGGGGTCATGAACGTGACTTCGATAACAAAGAAGGTGGTATGATCGACTGTGCAGAAGAGATTCTTGAGTGGGCTAGATCAATTAGCTATGGAGAAGATGATGCGTAAACCGATGAATATAGGTATTGATGTCGATCTAACTTTTGTAGATTCTGGTACTCCTTGGCTTCATTGGTTGGAACTGATGTATGGCGTTAAGGCAGACTGTAGTTTGCCACCCCCGAACCCACAGGGGAAGACTTACTATAATCTTTCTAAATATTTTCCGCCCGCGAAGGTGAATCAATTACCTCCGTATGAGTTCTGGGAAGATCCTTATTTGTACGATAGGCTGAAACCACGCCCTAGCGCTGTTGAAGCAGTGGCCGCATTTGCTGAAGCTGGTCACTTCAACCAGTTTGTATCATACTGCAAAAAGGGACACTTCTCGTCTAAGGTACGCTTCTTGAAACGTGAGACAGAAGAGTTCTTCAGCCTTGAGCCAGGTTCTGGTCATGGTTTTTATGCGACGAAGAACAAAGCCGGTCTTAAGCTTGACGTCATTATTGATGATCGCAATGAATTCCTGAATCAGTTCGGAGATGACGTACTTAAGATTAAGTTCTGGACGCCGTATGACCAAACTGAGGAGTTGAAAGTCTCGATTGACCTTGAGACATCCGACTGGAGTCATATTCAGGACTTTATTCTGGACCTCTCCTGATGAAAAGGAATAGATGCGAGGGCGGTGATTTCATCGCCCGTCAGGGTAAGTGGTACGAAGTATTCGATGAGAAGGATAATTTCGTGTACTCATTCAAAGCGACAAGCGACATGTGCAAGAATGTGCTTAACCGCTACTTGGTGTTCAAGGCAGACCTTGATCCAAATGTTAACTACAAAATTAAGAGGGTTGGAAAATGACAAAGGATGAAATGGCGGAACACATCCGTACACAAGCAACGGCTCGTGTGAATCGTGTTATTGAAGGTATGTTCCCAGGCACAGGACTGACTGCGGATATCATGGGGATTGATGCGGATTTTAATAAAGGTCTTTTTTATGACGTCTATCTGAACTTATTCTCTCTCCGCGAGCTGGAAGAGATTATTACCCCCCAGATCAAATACAAAGACCGTCTTGCTGAACTTGACCTGTTAGTTGAAACTGCCGTCGCCGCTCGTATGGCTGAAAACCAAGACAAGATTATTGAGAAATTAGGAGCAATGAGTGAGTAATTTGATTTCCGTAAAAATTGTAGCTGACAGCATTTCACCTTCTGGTTCTCGGATCACAACTTTCGAGCTTGAATATCCACGAATTATTCACAGTGAGTTGATGACTCACCGACTGTTAAGTCGGAATGCGATGAGCAGTCGTGCTATTCCGATTAAGAAAATGATCGAGCAGGTTCAGCAAAATCCTGCAATGCCTGTGAAGTTTGGTAAGAACCAACCTGGAATGCAGGATGCCGGGGAGCACTCAGCACAGCTTGGTGATGGGTACTCGGCAGAAGAATGGTGGAAACTCGCAGGACTTAGTGCAGCCCGGTTTGCAGCAGAATTTGCAGATGCTGGTTATCACAAGCAGATTGCAAACCGCCTTCTGGAACCATACCAAAGAATGAAGACAGTTGTCACCGCTACAGACTGGAATAACTTCTTCTGGTTGCGTGTTGACCCGGATGCTGACCCGACGATCTATGAACTAGCTAAGGCAATGAAAGAGGCTAGCGATAATTCTATCCCAGACCCTCTTGAACCGGGACAGTGGCATACACCATACGTTGATCACGTTTATGGCTTTGAAGATATCGATGACAAAGAGTGTGCAGTATTTGAAGGCTATTGCGTTCTTGACGAAGAGAACAAGCCTGTAATGCTGACCCTAGAAGAGGCTTTGGCTATTTCCGCATCTTGTTGTGCTCAGGTGTCTTATCGTGTTCTGAATACGAGCAAAGAAAAGGCTCTGGATATCTATGAGAAGTTGGTCAGTGGTAATAAAGTTCATGCTTCTCCATTCGAACATGTGTGTACCCCGATGGTTCATGCTGATCAGTTAAGTAGAACGGCTTATGTTTTGTCTACTCAAGAGGTTAATCAAGAAACCCACATGTGGGAAGAAGGAGTTACCCACGTTGACCGTAAAGGAAGATTCTGGAGTGGTAACCTTCGTGGGTGGGTCCAATTACGTCAATTAGTTCCTAACAATTATGTTGAGGGTTGATGTATCTGGTTATGAGGGTATTTATCAGGTAGATACTGATGGTAATGTTTGGTCTCTTGAAAGGTGGGTTGAGAAAACCCGTCACGGAAAAAGAACAGCACCACAGTTTGTCCCTGCAAAGAAAAGAAAGTGTTCTGAGCATGGCACAGGATATCTGACTGTTAGATTGGCAAATAAAGGTGTTATAAAGACTTTCAGAGTGCATAGGTTGATTGCTGAAGCTTTCCTACCTAACCCACTTAACAAGCCATTTGTGAATCATAAGGATGGTGATAAGAGAAACAATAAGGTCTCTAATCTTGAGTGGGTAACCGAGAAAGAGAACACCGAACATGCTATGGAAACAGGTCTGAAGCCTGAGAACCTGAGAGATCCCGTGACTGGACGTTATGTGAGCGAACAACTGGAATCAACGTAGTTTTGGTTGACAAAGATATCGTTAATTCGTATCTTAGAAGCATATTAATTAGGGGCGATTTTGCCCCTTGTCAGGCAAAATGGAGATTACATGAGTAAAGAGAAACGCAAGCCACCACAACATATTTCGGTCACCATTGACTTCCTGAGAACGGTCCCAGGATTTGATGTTCAGAAAGATAATGACCTCCGCGCTGCCTTATACGCACTCGGTTTTCAGGTTACCGATAAAGATGGGAATCCTAAACACGTAACTGTGTTCCAAAACAAAAATGTAAGATGTGCCAACATGCCATCGACGTATCGTAAGACAATGATTTTTGTCGGAGAAATGCGACCTGATTATAAATACGCGAAGATATACAACGGTGTTGAAATCCTTGATGTAGGGGTTTATTCAGGCAGTGATATGGAATTTGTTTTAGATCTTCCTTACGACATCCCTGTAATTGAAAAAGTTAACACCCGCAAGTATACCAAGCGAGGTGATCGACCAGAGACATTTGAAATCACTTTCGATATTGAAGACGAAGCTCGTCTGGGCGATGTATTTGGCCTGGAGGACGAATGAGTAAAGAAAAAACGAAATGGAAAGACCGTGGCTTCGATGATAAGCATCATTATGCCGGGTGGCTCTACTTCAACGATTTAACCGATGACAGTAAAATGTACGACGATGTTTACTATGATGAGTTTTCTGGTAAAATAGTTAACATCGTTGCGCCAGATCAAAACGAGAAAGACGATCAGGTTGTTGACGAGGCAGATGAGTTTTTGTCTCAATTTGAAGAAGAATAAGGGGAAAGTTTGATCAATACAGTTGTGAAGAGTGATGGCAGTGTGGTTCCATTTGAACCAGAACGTCTAAACAAGGCCGCTATCTTTGGTGATGACGGTAATGGTAACTGGTCGTATATCTCAATGGATGCATATAAGCGACTGTATGACGGCTGCACCACTCGTGAAGTTAACCAGGCATTGATCGACGCCTGTGTGAGTCGTAAAGACGAAGCCCATTCACGGATGGCTGGGCGCGTCCTGATTGGACAAATCTACAAGGAAGCTTTTGGCGGATTTAAGAAAATCCCAAGCCTTACCGAGTTTTACCAGGACATGGTGATGCGTGGGTACTGGGAAGAAATGGGCTATACTGGACCTGAGCTGTTAAACTTTGATCAAGTCATTGACCACAGTAAGGACCTGAGTTATGGGTATGCGGTTCTGAAACAGTTCCGGGATAAGTATGGTATCAAAGATAACATCAATGATATCCTGTTCGAATCCCCACAGATGATGTTCATGGGTATTGCTATGGCTGTTATGAAGAATATGCCATTATCCCGTAGGAAGAATGACGTCATCAGACTGTATACGTATCTCTCTGACCTTAAGATCAATGCGCCAACGCCGTACCTGAATGGATTGCGTACTGGTAAAACTGGATATGCATCCTGTTGCATTATCAAAGCAGACGATACAGCTAAAAGTATTGGTGTTGCCCGTGAAGTGGCGTATACTATGACAGTAGCACAAGCAGGGATTGGATATTATCTGTCTTCTCGTTCTATCGGCGATGGTGTTCGTGACAATACGATCAAGCATATGGGTAAACTCCCTTATTACCGTGGGATTGATGTCGGTGTTAAGGAAAATCGCCAACAATCCCGTGGCGGTTCTGCAACGGTATCTTTCCTTGCGCTAGACCCGCAAGTTGAAGAACTGATGCGCCTGCGTAACCCGATGACGGTTACCTCAAAGCGTATAAATACGATGGACTATTCGATCGGTGTCAACCACTCGTTCATGAATCGAGTGGCTAAGAATCTGGACTGGATGTTGGTGTCATATAAGGATGCCCCTCAGTTGCATGAGGGTATGTTCCGAATGACAATGCAGGAGTTTGATGCTGAGGTTGCCCGTGTAGCAGCAGATACGAAGATTCCAAAAACTTGGGTGAAGGCGCGTGATCTGGCAATGGAGCTGATCACTCAACGTGCAGAAACTGGTCGTCTTTATGTTTACTGGCCTGACGAAATGAACCGTCATACGCCATTTCTTGAGACAATCTATTCATCTAACTTGTGTCAAGAAATCTGTCTGCCAACAAAAGGGTATACAGATATGCGGAACATTTTCAACCCGACTGTTGATGATGGTGAAGTTGCATTGTGCTTTATCGCCTCTCTTGTTGCTGGTCGTATTTCCGAAGAAGAATACGAGGATGTTGCTTACTACACCGTCCTGATGATCGACAACGTTATGGATATCATGGACTATCCGTATGAGAATATGAAGTACACAGCCGAATCTCGTCGTTCGATTGGTGTTGGCCTAACCAACCTTGCACACTACATCGCGAAACACAAAGTCGCGTATGGTTCTCCTGAGAGCAAACAGTTGGTTCACGATCTGGCAGAACTGCATAGCTTCAGTCTGCATAAGGCAAGTCTGCGACTGGCTAAAGAGCGAGGTGTTGCTCCGTGGATGAAGAAGACTAAGTACCCGCAGGGTTGGTTGCCTATCGATACCTATAATAAGGCAGTTGATAGTGTCGTGAAGAATCCGAGCCTGAAGCAGGACTGGGAAACTTTGCGCCAGGAAATCATCGAAAATGGTGGTATCCGTAACAGTGTTCTGGAAGCTTATATGCCGAACGAAAGTTCATCATTGGCTACCAACACAACAAATGGCCTGTATCCGGTACGTGACCATGTGATCTTCAAGAAATCCCCTCAAGGCTCTGTGCTGTTTATCGTGCCTGAGTATGAAGAGCTGAAGGAATATTACACATCGGCTTGGGATATCGATACGAATGACTTGATTGATATCTATGCAATCATTCAGAAGTTCGCAGGGCAAGCAATTAGTGCGGATCTTTACATCGACTATACCCAGTTGCCGGATGGTAAGATTTCCATGAAACAACAACTTGGGTATCTGATTCGCGCCACGAAGATGGGAATGAAGACATGGTATTACCTGAACTCCAAGGTTGGGGCGGGAGACTCCCTCACTGAGGAACTTCATGCTAAAGCAAAAGCTGAGGAAGAGACAAGGGCTGTTGCACCACTTATCGCCGGGGATACTGAAGATCCTTATTGCGAAAGTTGTTCTTTATAAGTTGTAGGGGCTTCGGCCCCGTTTTTGAGGAGAGAAAATGGCAGTTTTTAACGTAGAAAACACCGCGCATAAGACCGGGGACTACCCACTGTTCCTTGGTCAACAGATGGGGATGTATGACTCCATCAATAAAAAGTATCCGCAACTGTTTGGCCTGTATAAAAAGCAGAAAGAACAGGACTGGTCAGAAGATGAAGTTGAACTGAGCCAGTCTATCACTGACTTTGCTACTTGCAGCAAATCGACTTACGACGTCATGGTGCAGACCCTGATGTGGCAATGGGAAGCTGATAGTGTTGCAGCACAGTCTATCATCTGTCTGTTTGCACCGTTTATCACGAATAGTGAACTGTTCGCCATGATGATGAAGCAATCAGAGATTGAAGTCCTACATGCTCTGACGTATTCTGATATTGTTCGTCAATGTCTGCCTAATTCTCGCCAGATCATTGAAGATATTCAGAACAACCAGGCCGTCCTTGAACGCTCTGGCGTCATTGTCAAATTCATGCGTGAATTAGAGATCCTCGGTGCTCGATACCGTATTGACCCGGACTCTGTTGACAAAGAGGAAATCCGTCGAGGAATCCTGAGAGCGATGTTCTCCCTGTTGGGGCTGGAAGGTATTGAATTCATCTCTAGCTTTGCCTGTACGTTCGCTCTTGCAGAACAGGGTGTGTTTGTCCAGGTGGGGCAGCTAGTACAGAAAATTATGTTGGATGAGATGCTGCATACCAAGATGGATTTCGGAGTTATCGATATCCTTCTGAAAGACCCGGTATGGAAGGCCAGTTTTATCGCAATCAAACACGAGCTGAAAGCAATTCTGGATGAAGTTCGTACCAATGAATATGGTTGGGGCGATTATCTCTTCAGTGAAGGCCGCGCGATCATCGGGTTGAACGCCCCATTGCTGAAAGATTGGACTGACTGGAACTGTGCTCCGATCTACGATTACTACGGCATTGAAAAAGATTTCGTAGCACCAAAACGTGATCCTCTCCCGTTCATGGATGTTTGGATGAACCCTTCCAAGCAACAGAATGCGAATCAGGAACAAACAAACACTGATTATCGTCTTAATGCGACAGTCAATGACGCTGAAGATGAAGTCTGGGATTTTTAAGGAGTAATAATGGATAGTGCCAATTTTGAATCTGTAGTATACGATCCGTCCAAGCTGGTAGTTACTTTTGGAGGCGAGCGTGTGGTAGGCTTCTCAAGTGATATGAAAATTTCCATTTCCCGTCGATTGCACGGAGTAGCTAAGGCTAAAATCTATTTACAGGCTACCAGCCCTTGGGTATTAAAGCTTAAACAGGCGCTAGGCCATCCTGCAAGGGTTGAGGCAGCGTATCCCGTTTTTGGCAGTATATCAGAATCCATGCGTTTCGTTGGGGACTTGGTAGTTAAAGGGTATGATGTTGACTACACATCAGAAATCCCAGTATTCACATTCCTTCTTGAATCGGAGAAACAATGAATCTGAAGAATTCAACCTTCACCATTTATGGTAAGGATAACTGCTCACACTGCGTCCGTGCGAAGGAGTTTGCCATTGCAAATGGGATCGAGTATATCTATCTGACACTCGGAAAGAATTACACCAAGGAAGAGCTGGTAGAGCAATGCGCCCCGGTTATCCCTCGCACCGTCCCGCAGATTTTCCGTGAGACGGACTCCTCAACGGAGTACATTGGTGGCGCGGATGACTTCATTGCTTTTGTGCAAAAACATATGAAATCCTGTTGACATAGCAACCTTCTGTCTGTATGATTTATGTAATCCTGCCGAGAAATCTGTCCGGCAGGAAATTTAGAGGAGAATTCGAATGAGTAAGAAAGCACTGCGTAAGGCATATACCAAGGAACTGGCTCTGGAACTGCGTGGCAAAAAGCCGAAGAATAAACGCTCTTCTGATGAAGAACTTCAGCAACTTGCAGCAGACGCTGCCGCTCGCGGGGGTTACTAATGTCAAAAAAGGCCGCAGTTGTAACCACTGACTTACGACCTTCTCTGGCAAAGGAGTTTGTTTCTCTGGTGTGGGACCGACTGATCGGGGATTTTGCTACTGGATTGCAGGTGCAGGTTGAAAGTCTCCAGAACATGGTGAAGGGAGAGAAAGACGTCTATTTTGCCAAGGAAATAAAGGAGAAAAAAGAACGCCTTCGTAAAACTCTCTCTACAGAGGTTCAACAGAAAGTGTTTGATAAATTGGTCTGCCAACTGGCAGAGGCTTTGACAGAAGAAGAGCTGAGATACGCGATCTTCCAAGAGAAGATTACGATCAAGATTCATGGGGTAGCCTCCCAGCTCGAAGCGGCTTTTGAAGAGGCGGTGGGAGAGGCCTAACCTGAAAAAGGAGGTCTTTTGAAACTTACGCTGGAACAACTCAACAAAATCTTTCCGAATGGAGCGAAGGCTGGCAGAAATGCCAAGTTTATTGGTCCTTTGAACGATTTGTTTGAGAAGGGTGGTATTAATACTGTCAACCGCATTGCCGGTTTCCTCTCCCAAATCGGGGTGGAGTCCGCAGAGTTCCTGTATACCAGAGAGCTTGGAAACAATGCCTACTTTAATAAGTATGATACCGGACCAATTGCAAAGCGACTTGGCAATACACCAGAAAAGGATGGTGACGGAGCTAAGTACAAGGGACGTGGTCTGATCCAAGTCACCGGGCTTGCAAACTACAAAGCTTGTGGTAAAGCCTTAGGGTTGGATCTCGTCAATCACCCTGAATTACTTGAACAGCCGAAATATGCAGTTGACAGCGCTGGTTGGTACTGGGACATGAGAAACATCAACGCCGCTTGCGATGCTGATGATATCACCAAAATCACCAAGCTGGTAAACGGCGGGACTAACCACCTCGCAGAAAGAACCGCATACTACAAAAAGGCAAAATCTGTTCTAACCTCTTAAGGAGAACCACATGGGAAGAAGCAAAGAGGCTCGTGCAACCAAACTCAGCGTTCGCCAGCAACAACGTGCTGAGAGACAAGCCAAGCACCACCCTAAATTCGATGAGGAAAGGAATAGCGCACCACCGCTGACTCCTCTGAATGACAAGCAGCAAGATTACCTTCACAAGTTGCAAACTTGCAATATTGTTATTGCAAAAGGTATCTTCGGTACAGGTAAAACTTACCTGGCATCGGCCTACGCTGCTGATCTGCTCCGTAAGAATGAACTCGACAAGATCATTGTCGCTCGCCCTTATGTGCAGACGGGGCTTCAAACCGGGAACATCGCTGGAAAAACTCTTCCCGTATGTTCGTAACATGTTAGACACCATCCGTAAACGTATGGGCGACGGTGCCTATTACAATGCGCTTAAAGATGGTCTGAATGGGCGTATTGAAGTTCAGGAATTGGAAAGCATCCGTGGTCGTTCATTCGATGAAAGAAGCTATCTCCTGATCGACGAAGCCCAGCAGAGTACCCCAGAGGAAATGTTGAGTATCATCACACGTATCTCTGACAACTGTACACTCGTGGTCATGGGGGATGCCTCTCAGAAAGATATCCACGGAATCTCCGGTCTGGAGTGGGTGGAAGATTTCCTGAGCCGGAACGGGATCGCGGGTGTGGGTATTGTAAACTTCGACAACCCAGATGATGACATCGTCCGTGGTGGTATGGTTCGTGACATTGCCAAGGCGTTAATCGCCGACCGTGCAGAAGGACGCTATACTCCACTGGCTTCGTAACGGAGGATTATGGCTTATTATACAGGCGTGGGCGAAAGCCCACCCTACTCTGGGCAAACATTAAGAAAGATGAATAGATATGTATTTCATCCACAAGGCAAACGTTGTTGCAGTTCATGTCAGGAAATAAAAGACTTGAATAAAGAAAACTTCGGTGTACATAGATACTACAGGGATGAAAACGGCAAGATTGTTTCTGTAGGTTACGATGGAGCATGTAAGTTGTGCATGGTAAGAAAAAGAGCTTTGCACAACGCCAGAATAAAGGAAGATTATAAATGGTACTGCAAAAAACTGTTATCCCAGCTCAAGGCAAGAGCAAAGAGTGAAAACCTGCCGTTCAATCTCACTGCCGAAGATCTTATTCATGAGTTTGATGCTCAGGGCGGGTTATGTCGATATACAGGAAAGAAACTGGATTTTACCCTTCGGTGTTCAGAGAAGGGACAACCTCATAGGGATTTTCCATCTATAGATAGGAAAATACCAAGCAGGGGCTATACATTAGGGAATGTTGAATGGGTAACCTATGCGGTAAACAGGATGAAAAACGACCTTACGGAAGAGGAATTTTTAGACTTCTGCCGTAATATAACAAAAAGGGAGGGAATGTGAGAGCGTACTACAGCGGCATAGGAAGCAGGGAGACCCCTCCTGAGGTTATCAGCATCATGGAAGATGCTGGTTTCCGCCTTGCAAGGTGCGGATTCACCTTGAGAAGTGGAAAAGCAGGTGGCGCAGATGAAGCATTCCAGGTCGGAATGCAAAAATATTACGAATCTCTTGACAATGGGAAGCAAGAAGAGTATCGTACACATTTGGCGGAGGTCTATATCCCCTGGGATGGATTTGCATCTGACAATGACAATCTCTGGGATTTCTGGGATTATCCTTTAGATTATCTTGATTATCTGATTCCCGACCAAAAGGTTGTACGTGAGGCACTGGTTGAGGAGATTCATCCTAATTTTGAAGCTCTTAAAAGAAAAAGAGGAGCTTTTGCGCTCCATTCTCGTAATGTGCATCAAGTCTTGGGGGCCAATATCCTCGATCCGCGTCCCTCTGCATTTTGTTTGTACTATGCCAAAGAAGATAGGAACGGAAATCCTAAGGGAGGTACTGCAACCGCAGTTAATTTAGCCAGAAAGTACGGAGTTCGGGTTCTTAACCTGAACACACCTGATAAACTATCCTTGTTGGAGAGGTTCTTAAGATCCTTGGAGGGAAAACGTGGCATCCAGATTTCGCGATAAGCTTAATAATTCTTATTGTCTCGTTAAAGTTGATGGGCAGGGCTGGTCAGTTGGTAAAATCGGTAACAAAGTGATTTTCATTACTTACAAGGATGGCGGGATGAAAAACATCTGTAACACAGACGATACTGATTTATTCAGATACTTCCTGGAATCCATTGAGTACCAAAGTAAGAGAGAGTTATTCGTTGGTGACAAGGTCAACGTTGACAAGTTCGGACCGTACTATGTGGTAGATATCGGTCACCGTGAGAAAGACGGGAGTATTAAGTACCTTATAGCTCGATAGGAGGAGTATGACAGTTAGTATTCATGGGATTCTTTCCCATCGGAGACTGATGGAACTGAAGAATTGTGGAGTCGTCGAGCCTGAATTTTTCGAGTCCGAGGTGACAAAGTATTACAATCTCTATCTAAAGGTTGTGGCTGAATCACTTTATAGAATGAATGACGGGTTCTTTACCCGGATGATTTATAGCCGTTCCGCTGCCGAGCGGGATGCCTCTTGGATGTTCCCGGATCGTCGTGACCTGTTGGAACATTTGATTTACCTAGATGGAAAATCTCAGTACGTGAGTTTGACCAAAGAAGAGCTTAACCACTTTACGCTGTTGCATCAAGCGGCAGTAGCCTCAGAACGCGCCAAGAGGGTACTCCTGTGCTTTAAGTACAGCGACCAAGTCCTTGTGGATGATGATTCAGGGTTCAATATAGACTGGTTGTTACGGAATGCATATACATTACGACAACTGATTGTAGACGCGAATGGGGAGACACAAGATGCAGAATAACGACAAAAAGAATTACTTTGGCTTTGGCGGTGGTTTTGGTGGGGAAGGTTCTTTCTGCTATCCAATGCCCTCTCATGAGCATGTGATCTATATTCATGATTTGGATTATATGGAAGATCATTTCAATAAATTGCAACAAATACGTCAAGCCAACCCAGACGATATGGTGCGTGTTATCATCAACACTTACGGTGGACGTGTAGATATCGCAATGGCTTATGTTAGTGCGATGCGCGAGAGTCAAGCAACTGTAGTTACCCATGCAGAGGGGCAGGTGTGTTCTGCTGGAACAATCTTATGGCTGGCTTCTAAAGAGCGAACTGTCGCGCCAATGACGGAATTTATGTTCCATAACTACCAGGGCGGGGCATTTGGTGATGGGGCTAATATTTATACCCAGGTGCTGTTCTATAAACAACACTTCGATCGCTTAATCGATTATTTCTACAAAGGTGTATTGACCGACGGGGAGATCAACACAATCAAAGGTGGCGGACAGGTGTGGCTAGATGAAGTTGAGATCACGAAACGAACCCGCGCAGTGATTTTGGATGATAAAAATATCGAAAGGATGAAATCCGGTAAAAATCCGATCGTAACCCCTGTTGGTGTGAAAGATACCCAGAAAGAGGACACCGTTACTGGAGACCCTGACCGAAGTGTTGTCCTGAAGGTACATGTCGATGGTGAGACTTTCTCGTTAGATGTGAGAAACCTGAAGGCTTCTGATTTCGATATCTTCAACATCGATGAGCTGCAAAGCATTCTGTCACAGGTTGGGGCTATTGCACAAGGAGAAGAAAAGGCACTGGAGATTACCTCTCGTGATCGCCAAGCACTAATCGAAGCTCTCCTGACCGCAGGTGAAGTTATCATCGATACCTTTGGGAATGCCGAGTAATGAGTGCTCCCCTGAAGAAAAAGGGGGAACGTAGGGATTATGACGTCTATGAGACTCCTGAATGGGCCGTACAGGCCCTTTTGGATGTTATCCCTATTAACCCCTCATGGACATACCTGGAACCTTGTAGAGCGTCTGGGAGGTTCTATAATCACATGCCTCTCGGTTCAGCTTGGGGGGAAATTCGTGAAGGTGTGGATTATCTCAATACCTATTATCCAAATCATGTTGATTGCATCATCACCAACCCGCCATATTCATTGGCCCAAGAGTTTGTGACAAAAGCACTTGACGATGCCGATGTCGTGATTATGCTTTTGCGGTTAGGGTTCCTTGAGAGTATGAAGCGATGGGAATGGTGGCAAGAGAATCCTATCACCAGCCTGATGGTGTTGTCTCAAAGACCATCATTTACTGAAGATGGTAAAACAGACGGAAGTGGTTACGCTTACTTTATCTGGGATCGAAAGAACAGGCTGAATCTTAAGCCATTTTATTTTTTGGAGGGACAAGACGATGAGTGCCGCAAGCAAGATGCGAGGGATCGCAGAAATCGCAAACGCAGCAATCCCGCCCGAGATGAACCAGTTGTACGACAACATGGTGGAGGGGATTCACCAATGTGCCAAGAAGGGACTTTTGGGGATGGGGATGGTGATAGACCTGCCGGATCACCTGCTTGATTATTTGCCTCATATTATTGCTGATCTTCGTGGTGGAGGTTTCGAGGTTGATGTCGTAGAAGTTGAACCCTCCATGCAAGGCATTAGAGCACGATTGTATATTACATGGTAAACCCGCTTCGGCGGGTTTTTTAGTTTTTGTACTTGACTCCCTGCACAGCTTCATTTATGCTTCTTGTATCAGAGGAGATTGCTATGAAATTCTACATTTATCACCGTCCTATGCATACCATCAAATTCAAAGAGTACATGGGCGACCTGATCCATGTTTCTTGTGAAGAGAAAGATTTTAGCCCGGATGGGGAGCAATGGAAAATTAAACGTTGCAATCGTCCTGAGGCCGTGTATAATCGATTGAACAAAATGCTAGCTTCTGGTGGCGTCCCTTCAGATGGTATTTATCCACTATCCGACAAACGCTCACTTAAGGATCTGGTTTATTATATGAATACTTGGGGGAGACACAATGACCAATAAAACTTATACCGTTATTAAAGACCTGTGTAATGAAGCTATGGGAACACCGTCTACTGTTGGTCAAAGGGTAACAACAGTCGTAGCAATCCCTGCTGGTACAGAGGTGGCTGTTTATTCCGATGATACGTTGTGCGTGACCTCACGCACTCTTCGGGATGTCTACTTAACCACGGGAGGAGGATCAAGAACTTCAAGATTCGGCCAGATTGTTGATCGTACCTTTGCTGTCCGTATTGGCAATGATATGTACGAAGGTAACGATTTATATTCAGCGGAAGAGTTGGGGATTACTGGATGAATCTTTACGCAAAGCTTACTAACCCGAATGCGGGTTGGCCTTATGATGAGAAACGAGCAAAAGAGTTTTTGAAAACTCATGATGAGGAAGAAATTCTCTCTGTGCTTGAAGTTGCTATTGATCGTAGCAGCACAGCCATAACTCTTAATGAGCATGGAAACGGCTGGAACAGTGTTCAGTTTACATTTTTCGTTGAAGGTGAAAATGGTCTTGAAGAGTACGATATCTTCATGAATAAAAACAATCTTCCCCAAATTTATAAAACTTACGTGATGTGGTGAGACTATGAAAGTAACTGCATTTGTGAAATATGATCTGTATCCGTATTACACTGTTGTTTTGGGTGATCTGCAAGAGAATTTTGATGTGAAAACGGCATCTGGAACATACAGTCGCGAAAAGGTCCTCCATGTGAGGCCGTCACATGAGATAGATGGTCATAGGAATACCCTTATTTCCATTAAAAAAGACCACGATCTTCTTTTACGGAAATTAAAGGTTGACTTGTTGAAGAAGAACGGTATACACTTCATCAACACAGACAATTTCTAAGGAGAAAAGAATGAGATCCATTGTTCCGGTTAAGAGCTTGGAGGGATTGTACTCTGTTAACTTTTTCGGGGCTGTGTATTCTCATCGGTCTGAAAAATTTCTGAAACCAGAAAGAATGCCAGACGGATACCTACGTTATACCCTAATTGATGAGAGGGGCAGAAAAATACGTAGGCAGGCCCATATCTTTACCTTGGAGTCCTACTCTGGAGGTATTTATCAAGAAGAGGTCAACCATAAGGACCACGTCAGGGATAACAATTGGATTGGAAACTTAGAGTGGGTGTCTCGGCAAAGGAATGTAGAGCACGGGAAATCAAGAAGCTTCATAATTACATTCCCCGATGGCAGAAAAGAGAAGGTATTCAACCTCAGCAAGTTTTGCAGGGACAATGATTTACACTTGGGGGCAATGCATGAAATGGCAACGGGAAGGATTAGAGAAGGAAGATCCCTAAGAACTCACCACAAAGGTTATTTCTGTGAATATAACCAGGACTATACAGAATCAGGAGAATGGTAATGCAAGATAAGAAGATCTATTTGGTTGGTGGAGCCGTAAGGGACTCCTTGCTCGGTAGGCCCGTGCATGACAAGGACTATGTTTGTGTCGGGTACACACACGAAGAGATGATCGCCGCTGGATTTACACAGGTCGGTGCAAATTTTGCAGTATACCTTCATCCTGAAACCAAAGAAGAATACGCACTGGCCCGTACTGAGCGCAAAACGGGTGAGGGCCATACTGGCTTTGAGACCTTCTTCAGTCCGGATGTAACTCTGGAAGAGGATTTATCGCGTCGTGACCTGACGATCAATGCGATGGCTAAAGACATGGAGACAGGATTTATCATTGACCCGTTCAATGGTATGCATGACCTGTCGAATATGATTCTTCGTCATACTACGTCGGCGTTCATGGATGACCCGCTGCGTATTCTGCGTCTTTTCCGTCTTAAGTCGCAGTTGGGTGAGAGTTGGTCTGTTGACCATAAAACATACACACTTATGTTTAATAATCGTCACCGTCTTGCGGAGATTAGCCCTGAGCGGAAATGGAAAGAAATGGAAAAGGCCTTAAATTCCAAAAACTTCCATAATTACGCCTACCACATGTCGATTATGGGTGAACTTCCAGAACTGGATGCCCTACGTGGAGTAGAGCAGCCACCAGAACATCACCCCGAGGGAGACGCTTTCATTCATACGTTGATGTGTCTGCAACAGGCCGATAAAACCTTTTGCTCTCCTCAGGTGAAATTTGCGGTGCTGTGTCATGACTTTGGAAAGGCGATCACTTTCCGTAAGTACGGTAATCTCCTCGGTCATGAAGAGGCTGGTCTTGATCCTGTGCGGACGCTGTGCAGTCGAATTCGAGTTCCTAACGAATTCAGGGATATTGCGCTGTACGTGACAGAGCACCATACTCGTGTGCATTGCATTTTTGGCCGTGGGAATAATAAAGGAATCAAGCCACGTTCCATGATGAAGCTTTTCGAAGCCGCAGGTAACGTGGCTAGTCAGAAGACACAGGATAAGGTGTTTGCCTTAGCAGACGCTTGTTTCTGCGATGCCCGTGGTCGTGGTGCCACCCACGCAGATAAGGAATACCCGCAAGGAAAAATTCTCCTTGATGCTTTCGAGGCGGTTGTAAATACGGACAGCAAGGCGGTATCTTCCGCAATGCTGGAGAAAGGCAAAAGCGGTAAGGAGATCGGTGAGGCGATCCGTGTTGCACGTATCGATGCAATCCGTAATGTTCTTAAGGAGAGACCATGAAACTTGTAAGTCACGAAGATTTTAACTTGTGGCGGATTCTAAAGAATACTGTAGGTGCGAAGGAAGAGTATGCTCGACTTGTGGCGAGATGTGACTACCCCGCTTGGGAATTCCTTAAGTTCTTGGAAAAAGAGGCGAGCAACTTTAGGACCACAAATGAAGGGGAAAGGAAATTTCTTGTGTGGAAAAATGGAGAGCTTCCTTTCCGCATAGAGAAGGTGGAAATCTTCGATATAACTGAGTATGGGACTCATCACTCAATCAGTTTCAAAGGAATTTCTTGGGCGACTGAGTTTGAGAAAACGCTGCTCAACCATGCGTTAGCAAGACTTTTCAACCTGGCAGATAGGCTCACGGAAAAAGATGAAAAACTGCTTGAACTTGAATCTTTCAAACAGACCAGAGATGAACTTGGGAATTGGCTGGAGGCGCAGAACAATGCCTAAGGACAAAGAAGAGTACACCTACGAGAAACATCATTTCTTTCTGGACAAACATGCAGGGAAGCAAGTTTGTGCATGGTGCGGTTTAGTAGCCCTGCGTAACAAGGCCACAGACTGGTGTATCGAAAAAGGTTGTAATTATCGCTTGCATCCAAGCTACAAGGGTGCTATGTTTAAATACACAGAGTTCTTCAAAAAAGGATAGAAAAATGAATTATCTTGATGACGTTGTACTCCCTGTATGGAGATTTATCTTTAATAACGCAGCCTTGCTGGTTGTCGTTCTAAGTGTCTTGGCTGGATTGTGTGTTGGTCTCGTTTATCGTGCAGATGACGACACAGTATGGGATAAATATGGAATTCCAGCGTTAATAGCTGCTATGTGCGGTTTATTCCTTCCGGTAATCATAGGGCTGGGGGTTATGCTTCTTCCCGCATTTATATTCCTTGCCGTAACTGCGGCCATAGGATTGGGGATGTTTCTTCTGGTTAAGTTTGTGAAGGAAAGGAAAGGGAAATGATTTTTGCCATTATTTATATTGTTTTCGGTATCATCACAGCAGGGGCTATAATTTACCACACCCTTCGTGAACAAGATTTACTGAGGGTCGAAGATATTTTAATTTCCCTGATCTGTGGTGTTTTTTGGTGGTTAGCTATTTTATGTGCCATTTGTGGTTGGGTAGGGAAGCATCTGAATAGTAGGACAGTTGTGTACAGGAGAAAGAAATAATGAAGACACGTATGTATTGCGTAGTAAATCAATATATTGCAGGTATCCATGCCGGAATTCAGTCCGCTCATGCGATCGCTGAGGTATTCCGTGACTACACCCCTGCCAAGACAAAGGCAGGTAAGTTAGTATTGGAATGGGCTGATGAAGATAAGACTATCATTGTTCTTAATGGCGGTTATCAGTCAAGCCTTCAATCCCTGTGTGAAAAGCTGATCCCTGTTTCAGCTACGTACCCGTGGGCCTCGTTCTGCGAGGAAAAGGATGCTCTTAACGGGGCAATGACGGCAGTTGCTGTTGTGCTACCAGAGTATATGTACAATCCACAATACATGGAAGTTGCGGATCTCGTATACCGACCAGGTCAACTGTCAGGACCACAAATTGCGAATCAGTATCGTGATGAGATGGGAAATGTTATCCACAACTATACCCAAGTGGAGAAAGACCTGATTACCATGATCAAATCTTTCCGACTGAAAGGAGAATAGCATGAATGATGTTCGTGGCGATACTCTTAAGGTTGGCGACTCTGTTTATATTTATTTCGGGTACAATGAACTAAAACCTGGCATTATAAAGCAGATCCGTGGTAAGCTAGCCAAGGTGTTGGTTGATGCATACCCTAACCGGAAAGAAGACGAGAGTCGTTACTCTTTGTCTAAGTGGAAACCTGGTATCTGCATGATCAAGGCGGAAGAGCCTACTGGTTATTATCCAGATGAGGTGATCCTTCTGCTTGAAGAGATCCGCCGTCTGCGTGACGAAGCCCCGATGAATAAAGATGGTCTGCCAACAAAGCAACTGTGTCAGGGCCTCCTGAACTTTTGGGATATGAAACGCCCGATGAAACTGGTAACCTCCTAAGGAGAGATGATGGAAAATTTCGAAGTGATGCGATGCCACTCAGGAAGTTTGGCTTATGGCACAAATCTGCCAACTAGTGATGTGGATATCCGGGGTCTGTTCTGCGCCCCTCCTAAATTCATTCGCACACCGTTCTTTAACATTAAAGAGCAAACACTGGAAGACGAAGAGGATGGAAAGATTTATGAGCTGACAAACTTCATGAAGTTGTTTGCTGAGATGAATCCTAACATTATCGAGCTGATGTTTGTCGATGATGTGGATATCTTGCAAACCTCCGAAGTTTATGAATATCTACGCACAATGGCTCCGGCGCTGCTGACAAGTAAGGTCGCATTTTCCTTCTCTGGCTATGCGATGGCACAGCTTAAGCGTATTCGCGGTCATGATAAGTGGATCAGCAATCCTCAGCCAGAGGCAAAGCCTACGCAAAAGGAGTTCTTCCGCTTAGTCCACAACTATAGTGAGAACGAGTTCCTTGCTGGGGCAATTAAACATGATCGCTTCATGGAGGCAATGAACAATCTCAACGATATGTGTATCCTTGTACCTTATGGGAACGATATCTATGGGGTGATGGAAAACTTCAGTAGCTCAGGGATGTTCAATGCTGACGGTTCAATTCGCCATGTTGACTATCAGCAACTTTCTGATTCTGACAAGCGGAGAAAACCTGTCTTTATTGTCAAATATTTGGCAGAGGAACACAAACAGGCCAAAGAGAAGCATCGTAACTATTGGACATGGAAACAGAACCGAAATGAAGTTCGTCACCAGCTCGAAGTTGATTTTGGTTATGACACGAAACATGCGATGCACCTTGTACGGCTGATGCGTATGGCAGAAGAGATTCTTTCTGATGGGAAGGTCCTCGTGAAGCGTCCTGATGCTCAGGAACTCCTCGATATCCGGGCTGGTAAGTGGACGCTTGACGAACTGCTCTCATGGGCTGACGAGAAGGACCATTATATCCGGGAAGATTTGTACAAAAAGACACAGCTTCCTAAAATGGCGGATCTTGACCTGTTTGCCAGGGTTCTCATGACGGCTCAAGATATGTGTTGGAGTAAACTGGTATGATTGAAGCGCTGGTAGGGATATTTGGTGTTGCATATTCAATCATGGCCGTGGTATACTCAATCAGGATGGAAAAGGACACAGTCCTGAAGCAAATCTATAAGGCCAAGACGGATCGGGATTGGTCTGAAATTTGTTTTGCCATCGGTTTTGCATGGCCCTTCGGGGCCTTAATCCACTATGTTATGAGGAGAAGAAATGCGACAGCTTGAGTTTATGGGTAGAATGGTAGAACTGATTTCAGAATGGCAATCAGAATATAAAATGCACAGGAATCTCTCCGAAGAGCCTGAGAACTGGCCCGACACCAGAGATCAGGAAGATTGGATGGAGGATTTCTTTGTTTGGCTACAATGTAAGGGGTATACAGTATGAGTTATGGTCTTCTCACTCCAGAACAGGCAAAGATTATGAGAGAAAGATACTATGCCCAGCAATGCATCGAGAAAGTTGTATGGCCTTCTTCAGGTGATACCGGAACTGTGAAGTGCTTGCATGACTCTTGTCCGAATTGTGGTGGCACTGGTGTTAGAAAAGATGGCACGGGTTTATGCTTCCACGGTATCTCTTGTCCTTGTCCCAAGTGCAGTTTTAAGTGCTGAATCGTCCCTATCTTATATGATAACCCTGTTTTTCATGATAAAATGGATCTATCATTAAGATAGGAGGTTAGTATGTTTCAAAAGATTGTACGTGAACACCCTATCCTTCGAGAGCACTGGCATACTCTGCTGGAAAAGGGTTTTATAGAAAACTCAAAAGGTTGCATCGCTCTCGTAAGGGAGCCTGTGACAGAAGAACGAGTTCTCGTCATAAGGGATGCCAAAAACGGCATCCTTTTTTCTATCAAAGTTGGTCGTCTGGATGTCACTAGGGGTTCAAATACCATAAGACCAACAACTTACACTTTTCGTGTTGGAGACATGGGGAAGCTCGATCCAGAACATCTGGAAGAGGCCTTTGATAGTTATGAAGGGTTCGAAGCCTCTATTCGTGATCTCTATAGATCGTTGGATAGGATTATCAGTGAACACAAGAAAACGCTAGGTGTAAAATACCGAGTAAAAGACTGGTTCAGAAATTCCAATAACCGCTGGTTTCTCCTGGCGGCAGTTCTCTACGGCCTGTTGACGGTATTTCTGACCTTGCACTAAGAGGAGATTCTTATGAGAGATCGTCAGGAGTATTATCGTCAGTATGCCGCCCGTCGTCGTGAGATTGATCGTCAGCGGCGTTCCACACCGGAAGGTAAAGCAGAACAACTTCGTATTCGTCTTGCTCGTATTGAAGCAGAGAAACGTGCTACCCTCCATAGTGAGTGGGATGAGTTTGTCAGAGATGAGGCTGACCACTTGTGTTCTGTTCGCTGTGAAGATACTGGAATAAAGTGGGAACCAGACCACATGCTTCCGCTCAGGGCAACTAAAGTGTCCGGCCTTAACTGTGGTGATAATATCCAAGTGATACCTGCTACCCTCAACAGAAAGAAGAAAAACCGTATGATTTATACCGAAAGGAATGAATGGTTGAAAGATGTATAGAAGAAACCCGGCGATTGCCGGGTTTTTTATTGACCTTTGGATAGCTTTTCTATCACGAGATGATCTGAATCATCCAGGTGCATCAAGTGATCAGCTCGGATATCATGCAGATATGGGAGTCCATCAACGTGACAAAGAAACCATGATTCGTTACGAGGGTAATATCCATTTACACCGAGGATAGTCTTCTCCAGCACAAGACAGCGTTTTCCATTAAGGATATTATCCTCCGAGAATCCATACAGCAGGCAGATGGAATCAACACAAACCTTATGGTCTGGCTCGTTACGATCAGGCATACCACTATCTTCTAATTCTAGCATTTTTTATCTCCAAAGTTAAGTTCGCCATTTAGCTTTTGTACACGGTGTGGGAGAATCTCCTCATACCACCAATCTTTCTCGTGAAGACGATAAGACACATAAACCTCAACGGTATCCTCGTCCTTACGGACAGTCCGGGTAAAGGTATCCAGAATGGTTGCCTCGTATTGACCATCAATGAGTACGATTTCATTGAACTTATACTTGAATTGCTCTTCAATTTTGTGGGGCATGGTTTATTTTCTCTGTTAACTGTTTAGAATGAGTATACGCCGTGTCTCAATGAAAATCAAGCGTTGACAATGAATTCTTTCTATTATAGTCTTGTGGCTGATAATTTGAAAAGGGGAAACTATGAGTAGATATGAGAAAGACCTGATTGAGATGGGTAGGCTACAAGAAAGAGGAGAAATTCTTGAGTATATTGTCAAAGCTGTCACCAACAACCAGAAAAAGAGAGACCAGTTTGAGAGAGGCTCATTAAATCGGGCAGCGATGACAGTGGCTATCGATGAGCTTTTGTATGTTGGCGATTTCATAATGAAGAGGGGCGCATGAAAAAATTATGCATCTATGGGCGGGTGAGCGTTGACAACGGCTGGTATTTGTGCAAATCTGGTATCAGTGAAGAAGAACTTGCCAAGTGGCTGGACTATTACCGTAAAACTTGGCGTTATGTTAAGGGTATCTCTTATGATTGAGTTTTTTAGAAGTCTTTATTTCAAGCTGTTTAGAAACAGGCAGTTGTCTTTGTATGCGACATCAAAATGGTCAGTGACTTGGGCAGACATCGGGGTTAAGGAAACAGGTCAATGGATGTATTTTGTATCTCCGAGAGGAAAAAGATACGTAGAGCCAACCAACGTGCCGTGCCTTTTATCGAGGTCTGATCTACCTGGGTATGCTGCCTGTACGATCTGGAGAAACGGCGGTCCATTGCCGGACAGTGCTCGGAGGGTGAAAGATGAATAAATTTAGGCTAAAATGTCAAGGTGGCCGTTGGTGGGTGCAGGAAAAATTCTTTGGGTTCCTGTGGCTAACCATTTGGAATCCCTCTTTGACGAAAGAAAGTGCAATGGCAAAAATTGCAGAGCACGTCCAGGAAAAAGAGGATGAGTGCATTTACTATCCCACACGGGAAGAGATTATCGCCGCAGTCTCTGCTAAGATGTTGCGACCAGGTCCACCACCAGCCCCTCCTTCCAAGCCTTAATGAGGATAAAATATGATTTACGATGATTTGGTTTTGATAAAGTCTGCTCTGAAGAAATCTCGGAGCAATGGAATTTACTTCAGGGACCCTAAGTGGTTACAGGGCATTTACATCTACATGTCCAAGGAAGGTAGTTTATATCTTGTTTACAATTTAGACAAAATGTGCCTGCTGGAAGGATTTCGTTATTGTCTAATTCATGAGCATGACCTCCTCCGTCTTGGTGGTGAATCTTTTGAGATCTGGGATGGTGCTTTATGATTGAAATCTGGAAAACCCTAGGATGTGTTTTCATGTCCTTTGTGATGGGAACCGGGCTGGCGCAAACTGCCGAGTCCCATGATTTTGTCGGGATGTTGCTGTTTGGAATGGCCTTTGCCTTCTGGACTAACCTCTCCCTTCTACGTATTTTTGGCGATCATTAGGAGACTAAATGGGAAGCACTTTTACTGTCCAATACTGGACAAACGCCCACGAGGGTGAGTATAAATATTACGTATTCTGGCAGGGAGAAAGCTTTGACGAGGCCCTTCGGCAGATGGTAAAATGCAAGGGTGAAGGCTACGGTTGCGTGAAGCTGGAGTGGCGGTGAATGAAGATAGAAAGCAAAAATTTGGCTATGGGAACGCAGTCTTTACAGCAGATGGCGAGAGATTACCAATGGTGGGACCCGAGTGGGATCCCCAATGGGAGATCGCTCTCAAACGAGGAGGTTATCTTTCTGAAAGCCATCAAGAAGTACACCAAATGGCCTTTAACGAAAGTAGCCGAAATGATGGGAATCTCATACCACAAGGTTATAAAGGCCGTCCGATTAAGAGATCCTGTGCTGGTTCCTTCAAGAATCCCGGAACACTTTTATGAGGTTACAGGAATGGTGAGGGGTAAAAATGGTCCCGAAGGTACTGCTAAGAACATCAAAGCTGGAAATCAAGCACTCAGTGACGAGGATGTTGCGGTCATAAGAGAACTGCACAAGAAAGGGCATACTGTGGAAGACATCGCCGCAGCCTTTAATAAAAGTATCGGCTACACCGGAACACTTATCAGGGGCGATAGTCGCCACTTCTTGTCCGCAGACCCTGAACGGGTGAAAGAAAGAATGGTCACCTTTGAAAAACTGCTGGGTGACCGCGTATAGGCGCGAAGCGCCGCGCCGTCCAAATCCAGTACCCCGCTACGCCGGGGCCTGGATTTTGCCGTCGATCTTTTTGAGAGGGAGTTTTCGTGGAAAATGTTAAGAAGGCATTAGAGCATCTTGATACAACGCGCCCCGGTATCCGGTGGGTGGAGGGTGTTTCTCATGGGTATCAGGGCGCACTTGCATATGTAGAAAATATTCGTGCAGCGGCAGAGGCTTGTTGGTACATTCAGGACATGGCTGATTGGACAAAGCGCTTTGCTTTGAAAGAAAAGACGAAAGCTATTGTTGGTCATGATCGTATTCTTTTTGGAAAAGAGCCTTGACACCTCACGGATAGTAATATATCCTCAGGGTATCTAATCAAGAGGAGGAGCTATGAATTTCTGGATAATGCGAGCGATCGTCCGCGATCACTTCAATGCGGAAAGAAGCGGTGTTTATGAGAACCTCGGATGTCTGCCTTTTATCCTGAAAGTCGTAGCCATTGTTCTCATCATCGCGGTACTTAATCACTTTGGTCTTTGGGAGTAATGATATGTTTGTCTTAGTATTTACGTTTTTCCTGTTCATTTTGAACACGGTTTGCTGTGGGTTGCAGGGATTAACACTCCTGCTTCGTAAAAAAGAAGATCCGTTTGTTTTCCCTGGTCTCATGATGATTACCCATGCATTTCTTTCAGCATGGATGTTCAATGTTTGGTGGGAGATGACACCATGAATATCTTTACGGATGCAAGGATGGGGACCCCAATAACACCTGAAGAGCGTGAGTGGATAAAGCAAGAAATTGCTACCGCAGAGGCGCAGTTAACCGACGAAGCGTGGATAGAGAACTACGTGAAGGGCTGTCATGAAGATGGCATGACCTCTTTCGATCGCGAGCTAGTTATTATGTGTATTGAGGCTGACCTTTATGGTATGAAAAGGTGCCTGAAGTACAATTACGTTCTTCTTTGGTAGGAGAAAGATATGTTTTTTACTATTTTTGCGTTGTTGCTGAATTTCTTTGTTGGTGTATACCAAAGTAAGAAGGCTTTGTTGGAGGGTAACAAGTGTTCAGCAGTGCTTGCTGTATTTAACTGGTTCTTTGTTGGAACACTTTCGTTAATCCTTCTTAGGGAGGTCATTGCATGACAATGGAAGAATATCTGAAAGAACTCTCCAATGAGAAACTAATGGAGTATGCCGAGACGGCAGAGAGTTACCTGGTAGAACACCCGGAACCTGAGATAATCAAAGGTCGTAGCCATGTCCGTAAGTGGGCCAGCTTTGCTCGTGAAGAGCTGGCACGTCGTAAACTGGAGGGAAGCAATGAAGCTAACTGACGACCCAATCCCCGCACTAGAGGGCATGGTTGGGGACATAACCATCTGTGCGACAGGTGCAAAATACCCGCGTCTTCGCGGGATAACTTTGACTCAACCACTACACGCAAACGGTGATGATGACGATACCATCATGATCGAACTTGATGACCTTGATGAGTTCATCGAGAAACTACAGGAAGTCAGAAAATTTTACACCGAAAACCCGAAGGTTATGAAATGAATACCCTCAACACCTATACAAAAGTGTTCTACCTTTGGTGGCAAAATCTGAACCGTTCTGTTTACGGCACAAAAGATGAGGCGCTTAAAGGCTGGATAGACTGTATGCTTAAGAAGCACGAAATCAATGACAAGGGGAGTATCCTCCGGGGAACAGATGCGTACTGCCTGGGATGGAACGCTGCTGTCGAGTTTATTCTTGGGGAGAATTACTATGGCCTACAGGACATTTGAGGAATGGAATGCCCGTGGGAGGATCGTCAAAAAGGGCGAGAAAGCTATGGGCCACCTTCTTGACGGAACTGCGCTTTTCGGAAAGGAACAGACCAAAGGGAAAAAGAGTAGAGACTGGGGCGAGACTGCTTTAGACGATGGCCCGGACTCGTGGTATATGGGTGATGAAGGGGAATATTATTGATGACAGCACTATTGGCAATACTCTGGTTTCTTTGGTTATTCATCTCTGTCACAGCCGTTTTCGAATGTGTTGGCTGGAGGAGTATGGTGCAATTCTTCCCCGAAGGTCGGCGGTGGTGGATGCTGCCACTTCAGTTGCTGACACTCTTTAACTTCGCTGTATGTATTCTACAGAATCCATTTGCGGGGTGATAATGAAAGCTATCCCGCTGAAGAAGTGCAAACCTGTAACCTACTGCAAATTCTGCAAAGCCATTGGCATCCGCAGGCGCTGCACAGTTATGACGAAATACCAACCACCGTGGGGACTGCGTGACTGGTACAAGCATTACGCCTGTGATGAACACAAACACCTGATTGAAGACCCCGACCCACGGGGAATCATGGAAGCTGCTGCAAAGAACCCTGCTCCACCACAAAAGGTTGCACGGGATGAGCACCACACAGAAGCTGACTATCAAACCTGGATGAGACTGTAGGAGACAGAATGTATAAAACACCAAAATTGAAAAAACTTAAACACTTTCCGTGGATCGAAGATATTGACGGACTCAAGGCCTACTGCAAGAAGATAGCAGAGGGGTCTGAGAACGCGCAAAGAGAGGGTTGCGAGGTCTTTATTCTACCAGGTAATTTGCACGATATCTGTATCAAATACACCGGAGGAGATGTATTTCATTTAGCAGAGATTATGGCTACATGGTTCAAAGAGCATAAGCATGAAGCAGTGATCATTTTGAAACAATACAGGGACACAACATCCCCCAGCTTTTGGACAACAATCTTAAATGTATACAGGTCTCCTGCCAGTGTAGCTATGGACCTTTGGGAAGGCTATGTTCGTGAAGAAGAAGGAGAGGCCGTCAGGATTTTGGATATGTACGACACCAGTAAGGAAGAATGGATCACAAAAGAGGCGTACAGCAGAACTGGGGTTATGAAAATTCGAGGTGGTTTCACCACACAACAAGCACACAATAAGGGAGCCTGAAGAGGCTCCTTTTCTTTTATCTAAAGTGGCGCATCAATTTTCTCTTGACGTAAACTGTCGAGTCGATTATACTGGCCCCACATAATCAAACAGGAGATATGTATGGAAGTAACGGTCAAGAGAGGAAAAGGGAGGCCCACCAAAAGTGAGCAGGTCAGAATACAAGAAACGAGGGCATCTTTCCTCATAAAGGAGTTGTTGCCAGATATAGTTAAGGATTTATTTACAATAGGCCAAGATAGCACTGTTGATCCATCTGTGCGTGTGTCGGCTTTGACAGCCCTTCTGAACTACACTGGCAAAGAAGGTGGTGGCGAGGATGTTTTATTGCCGGGAGTACTTGGATTATCTACAACACTGAAAACAAATCCAAAGACATGGGTATATTTGCAAAAATTGGAGTCTGAGGAAAGGGTAGTATACAAATTTGGGATAAGTAGTAAGCCAGAGCAAAGATTAAAGCAACAATCTAGGAAGAGTGTTTTCACACACAAACTTTTATCCGCCGTGGGGCCATTCTCTTATTCGGAGGCCAGGAAAATAGAGAAGGAGATAGCAGGAGCCATATCTGAGACACCTCTCTCCCAGAATGATTTGCCTGACGGATGGACAGAGACCTTTTCAGAAAAGGATTTACCACAAGTCAACAAGATATTTAATAAATACTTGTGAGTTTTGAGGGTTGACCTAAAGCGTCAGCCCTGTTATGCTTTATGTAAGCCACATCTCCTGAAGCTGGAGGATATAATCACCAATGGTGCGCCGCACCTGAGAATTGAATAATTCTCATTCAACAATCTCAACCGGGCGTTGGATGCCCGGATTGTTGAACTGTACCACCACCCCTGCGTGAAAAATTGTACATCCTGTTAACACACAACCTGAAGGGACTTACCGATATGTCGATAAAACACCCTTTCATAAACACATTGCCGTAACGTGCCGATGCCATAAAGTGGCCTCTGTTTTCTCCACATAACCACCCCCGCCCCCGTGGGGAAATCAAAACATGCCCCTGCCGAAAATATCACTTGCCGAAAAATATCTGTCTGGGTGTTTTGGAGCATTCGCACTGTCTGAGGTGCTAGACGGACAGCTCCGGGCGTCAACTATCTTTACGGATCTTTACAAAATATCATGGGTAAGGTCGATCCGGTTCCCGGTTCCTCGGGGCCTCCTCAGACATAATAGTTACTTGCCGAAACTAATAATAATCAAATGTGACAGATAGCAAGCATATGGTTTGCCAGCTTAGAGCACGATTTGCTATTGACTTGTTTATATTTGTGTGAATTACGCCATTTAACATAAAACACGTTATACGCACTAGCTAACAACACATAGCAAGCTAATAATGCCCCAATGTTACCAGTGTGACGCATAGGCCAGCCGCTTCAGGTCATTACATGGTGTGACTGTTACTGTGGTGATAGTTTCATGTGTGATTATTCATGTTATAGGGTTGTTTTGTGAATGAGACGACGAATGAGAATCATTATTATTTCGATTTCGAATTCAATTTCGAAATGAGAATCATTCCGCAAATATAAATATTTTGTAAATTTATAAATAAAAGCTTGACAAGAGAAGAGAATCGTGTTTAGCAATACATACTCTTTGAGCATCATTATCATTTGCGACTAATTCCCATCAACACCGTTACGGACCGGATACCCGGCAATGCTAAAGCATTGAAATAGTTACCTATTGTAACTATTTTCTTTATTGCTACGCAAGGGATTGATGGCTATTCCCTATGATAAATTTATATTGACACTTCAGACAAACTATGCTCAAAAACAACATGTTTTCATTATCAATAATTCTGGTTTGTCAACCATTATTCACGATTTAATGCGATTTGATCGCATATAATAACCATGTGTTACCATCACATACCGACACAATAACACGGGAGCGATCACGCAGAGCGTGATCGGTGTTATCGTGGCGATGTGATAAAATGATCTTGCTAATCATTACGGATGTAATGATAAATTATGTTACTATTTCGCTTTTAATCGTAGCGTCTACGAGCCACGATAACGCGAACGAAAATGATAATCCTTATCATTTGAGTTACTCCCGTGTTATTGTGTCGCTCGCTACGCTCGCGCCACTCCCCACGATTACGCGAACGATTTTTATTTGACAAGATTTTATTTTTATGCTCAATAAAACCAGTTCACACAATAGATTAGATGATAAAAGTTATCATTTGAGAGTTATTCTCACGCTATGCATACATAATGCGTAAAAATGCATACTTTATTCAGTTAATAACATGCGTTATTAATTGTTGGGGTTGTTAGGTAGGGCCATACCATTTTAAGCGCAATATGCGCCATTCTGAGGGGCTTTATCTCTTACCCTGGTTAGTGGGTTACCGCCTGGAGATCTCGATTATGCAGGTTTTAGTCACCTATCACTTTTTGATTATTGATTGATAAAATCTAACATATAAAAACACAAAAGCCGGGAGTTGCCCGGCATTATTTTTGGGGAGTAGTGGAGCCTTACAGCGCGATAGCCAGCAGGCCAGCGATCAAGAAAGGTAGATCATAACGGTCTAAACGATTAAAGCGATTAAGTTTAATCAGAGTGTAAAACGTCAATTGTAAAACGTCGATCATGGTGTTAAAACCTTGCGCCATTGTCTCAGTCGTTACCAGGCAAGCCAGCCAGTTAAAACACGTATTAGACACTAAAGCAATAAGGCAAGCCAGCAGGGTAGCGCGTAAAAGGCTTGTTTTGCTTACAGTGTAAATCATGTTTGTCATTTGGTGTTACTCGTTTAATGAAGGAGATAGAAGAATAACAGACGAAAAAGGGCGCTGCAATAGCGCCCCGATGTTATTTTGCTAATTAAGCTAATTCAATCTCAAATAAAACGCCCATATAGCGATCATCACCTGAAAGCGTAGTAACAATTTTCATACATTCTTCAAAGGTCCAAGCCATTGTAGACCCCTGGCGAACATAAGACACATAACCGGTTTTTGAAGTGCTTTTGATATTGTAGCGGATATTTGACATTTTATTTACCTTCGGTTTTGCGGGTTGATTATCTTCCCGCCCTGAAATAAATAATAGTCGAAAACATCTGGCTAGGCAAGCGCTTTTTAATTAGTTGCCTTTTCTTTACAGCCTCATTCACTGATTAGTTTAAATTCCGCCTCGGGGTGATAAAGGTCGGCCATATAGCGCTTTTTGTAATAGAAAGATAATTCCACAATGTGGGGCGCTTCGATTTCTATTTGTGTGATAGTTACTAAACCAGGTTTAAAGCCTGGTGCAATGTCCGGTAACTCAATGATCATTCCGCCTTTTAATTCCTTCGCTTTTACAGTTCTCATGATCATTAACCTTTTTTGCGTTTAGTTACTTTGATTACTTTAAGGCCCTTTTGTTCTAAAAAATCCGGGCGGCGTAATTGTGCGGCGCTGCTACGGCTTTTCACCTTGTTAGACAACACACCATAATAGCGCCCGTCCTCATACTGCCCGATGAAATAAAAATCATTTACGCCGTATTCCTCATCTCCTGCCTTCTGGATGATTTCGGCTAATTTGTCAACACTAATATTAATCATAATTGCTTTACCTCAAAGGATAGCGGGGCGCTAGCCGCCCCGTTGTCAACGATTAATTTAAATCCAGTTTTAAAAGTTTACTTTTAAAAGTCCGGCACGGTTCGATCTGTAATTCGGGACGGTTAGCCTGCCGACATAAGCGGTTCCACCATTTAGCACAATATTCCGGGGTTTTGCCGTTGCCTTGTAACTCAATCGCAAGAGAACGCATATGGGCCAGATCGATCATTTTACTACCTCCTCTTTGTGGGCCGTTGCACCATTGCCGCCCTGTGCATTAAATATAATAAAAGTCGCTCACGTTTGCAAGCGACTTTTCAGATTAATTTTCTCAATTAGTCAGCACGGAAAACATCGTTAACAATAGCAGTTGTAAACATCCAGACCAGATCCGGGGTAGTTATAGGCAGGCTGTCAGCCTGTTTTATTGTTACTCCGCTTCTTTCAAGCGTGTAGGCGATAAAATGACGGTTTTCAAGTTTCCCGCTATGGGATTGAATGGATTTTTCAGTGCGGATAAGGACAGTTAAACGGTCCGTTTGTTCGCTGTCATTCTCATGGCAAAATACTAACATGGTTTTTTCACCCTGGCGATTAAAGTCACAATTGACATTATCGTTAACATTTTCCAGAAAGAAAAATTTGTTTGCCTTTTCCATACTATTTTACCTTTTTCGCAGCGGGCCAATATTGCCCGGTCCAAGTAATATAACCTAACCGGGCCGGGGGATCAATAATTATTTTCGCTTTCCGGCATCGGTTCGACTTCCGGCGATGGTATGCAGGCCGGATTAATCCAGCGCCCCTGGCGCTGATAGTCAACGGCGACGATCTCGCAAGTCAATTGATCATCATAGCTTTCTACTACATAATCATCACACTGTTTTAAAGCCAGCGCACCATAAAAGCACATACCCGCGAATACTTCAAACATGATCGTTACCTTACTTTTTGAGGGTGAGAATAGGGCGCTTATCGCCTTCTTTAACGCCGGGGTCTAACTCATCGCAGATCCCGATCTGCTCGCCTTTGCCTAACGTGTATTCGTTTTCGTACACGTTGCAAGCCTGTTCCGTGGGGAATGTTTTTTTAACATTCCAATCACATTGTAATGCCATCGAACTAACAGAAATATGACAAGCCAATATAATAAATCCAAACATGGTAGCCGCCTTAATGGGGCGCAAGGCCCCGCTATTGATTATTTGTTGATCTGGTTTGTCTGATTATAGATCCCATATTGAACACGGGACACGGTAACAGATTGAGGGAGTAAGCAACGAACACGATCCGCGCGGTTGTCATATTTTTTGATATGCGCCGGAGTATTGTTGCGGGTAAACTTCACGCGTAAACGTAATTTATTGGGATCGCGATCATCGATCCCGGTGACCACACCGAACCCGATTTGACCATAATTATGATAAACCATTTTGCCCAAGTATTTGTTTTCAAGAGCATTTTTGGTCAGAGCATTCATTACTTCACACATGATATTTACCTTTTTATTGGTGGATTGTTTCGCTTGTCAGTGTCCGGGGATTATAACCCCGGACACTAGCTAGCGTCAATTATTCTTTAAATGTGATCGGAAAATAATCAACGGCATCCGCGCCATCTTCCAGAAGATCGACGCTTATTTGTTCGTTAAAGTCTGGGGCGTTTGAATTTTGGTCGCAGTAGCACCAGCGACCGTCCTCATCATAAATAACCATAGACACATCAGGAAAAACGGATTTTACAGCATTAAACGCATCTTTTACTTGTTTAGGCGCTTGTAACATATTTAAAGTTTTCATGTGATACCCTTATTTTATGGGCTTGCACCATTGCCGCCCCACGCATTAAAGATACCACAACCACAGCATGACGCAAGCACTTTTTAAACTATTTTGTTGAGAACTGTTATCATATGCAGTGATATGCATAGAAAATCGCTGTTATGCAATTAGTTTCAACCGGTAACTAAATTTGCGGCGTTTTTAGCGGGGCGCGGTTATCGGATACCATCTAAAACGCCCTCAAATCGATTCTAAGCGCTTCAATGTGTAACCCTGGTAAGTGCATTGCTACGCTGAGATCTCCCCATATTCACTATTTTGCATAAAAAAGCCGGGGAGTTATCCCCGGCCTGGTTATTCACCTGCTACGGCGTATCGCTGCAAATTACGTTTACGATCCGCAAGGCGTTTATTTAACTTCGGATCATACTGGTCCGGCGACCATTGAACCGCGATCCGTTCCGGCTTATGCCGTTTGTTGTTACGCTCGCGCCGCTCGTTAGTCTCACCAAAAGCAAGGCGATTTGTCATCTTCTCAAAGTTGCGGCTTTTTGCTGTCATATCTTGATCCCCTGTGGTTGTATGTTTCCGCTCGCCATTCCGCGATCTGTTTTTTGCGATATTCGATCAGCTCTTCGATGTAGTCGAAGGATCCCTCTTTATGTACCAGGACCACGCCGCCCCGGTGTTTAATCTCACAAATCAGGCCGCTACCCTCCAAATCATTTAACGGCCCGGATCGCCTGGTGTGGTACTCCTCCCCCTGGAAGCGATATTCTATATAGTGGAACATTGTTTTAACCCTGTACCAGTAGTAAAACCATTTTACAACACGCCAGATCCTGGCGTGAATTTTTGCATAATAACAAAATATGAGTAGAATCAAAAATTCTTTCATATTACGCGGCGCTGTTTTTAAATGGCTTATCCCACGATCCGAACTGTAGATCGATATAGTGACCTACATTAAAATAGTCTGTCATGATGTCGCTTCTATCATAATTATCAGTGTTTAGCGCGTTGATGATTTTTTCAAGCGTTGCGGTAAACTCTTTATCACTCGAATAAGTATGAGCATGATAATGGTTAATTCCGAGATATGTAAAGCCGTCCGGGTATCCTTCTTTAACTGATTTATGATCCATTTTAGACACAAGATCAAACGGAGCGGATCGGATAGTGCAAACAATAGTTGAATAGTGACGGATCGCAAATGTTGCTTTCCAACCTTTTGGCAATACAGCTTTAACCGCTTCAACAATTTTCGCTTTCTTCTCTTTATTCATGTAGGCCATTTTGTTTACCTTTTAGGTTATGCCGGGGACAATTCCCCGGCTTTAATCAGTATAGCGGTTTAAAGAATCTTTGCAACGTCTTTATAAGACCATGCAAAAAGAGAATTTTGCTTGCCTGGTGCAACTTCCGCCAGACGTCCAGCAAATCGGGCGCGGTTATGCGGGAACTCAAAGACTACCACGCGCCCGGATATCATTTCCACGCGATCACCATTTTTCAGGATCTTGATCCGATCAATCAATGCTTTCTGCTCTTTTTTGTATTTAGCATGTTGACGGCAAGCGGCGCGCCAATTAACGGAAAATTCATCTTTTTGCGTGGATAGCTTAAGGAATTTTTCAGGACAGTTGTAATAACACGGGCCGCAAGATTCATCCATATCCTTATAAAAAACCATACCATCTTTACGGGAAATAATTGTTACACGAATGTAAAGACTTTCATCTTTCGCCCTTGCAAGCTGATAAACTTCATTGCCTACAATAGAAGTTTCGATCACGCGGTTATCAGTCAGATAATTTTCAACAAATTTTTTGTTATTAAGATTAGAATGAATGCCAGTCCAGCCCATGATATTTTACCTCGTTTAGTGTTTAGTTTGTTGGTGCCTGGTAATTATAGGCCCTTTCCGGGCCTGGTGTCAAATGATACGTTCGAATTTATCAAATCTTTTTGCGGATCTGCCGTGAACGTCGATCACGACGTTGGCGCGTTTACCATCGCATAGCCCGCAATCTAAACAGCTAATATTGTGAGTTGTATTAACGCAAGTGATCTCACCTTCCAAGCGGCGCATGTTGGGAGTTTTCACGCGAAAAGTTTTATAACCCTTGCACCATGCTGTGATCGCTTGCTTTTCCGTATCAGCGGAGATCTGGCAAATAGTAGCGATACGATGATCAAAATTCTTATGGTGGATCTGGTGAGTGTATCCCGTGTTGCCTTGCGTATGGTTGACCATGTTTTGCCATATCTCAAAAGGGACCGCCGCCGGATCACCGTAGGAACCTAAACGGATATGACGCCCCGCAAAATGTACCAGATCGCGAGAATCAAGATCTTTATAGTTGCCTTTTTTGTAAGACTTCCAGACTGCCAGTGGGGCCTGGTGTAGCGTTACATAACAAGCGCCGTTTAAGCTGGTACGATGGGGACACATACCGCAAACGGATGAATCAAGTTTTTTCGCGCTTGCTTCCAGTGGGCTAACATCTTCTCGCATGATCCAGGTTTGAACCATGTCGCCTGTTTTATCGTTAGCGGTTGACATTGTAGCAATGACTACGATCGGGGCCTTATCCAGAACTGACGGGCCTTTATATAATACATAACCCTTTTTTGCTGTGGATTTTTTACCCGGTACACTATGCACGATCTCGGATTCTGAGTTGACAACCAGACCATTATTAAGTTTAAACGTAGACATTGCTTTTTACCTCGATTTATCGCGGCCCTTGCCGCCTGAGAAAACACTTTATCAAAGGCGCTAACTGAAAGCAAGCGCCCAGGATAAAATATTTTATTTAGCCAGGGATAAGGTTTTGCCGTGGTTGATCCCAGGGATAACCCATTGCCCGGCGCCATCTTTAACAGGTTGACGTAAACGCGCCGCCGTGGTTACCTTGCTGTTAACATTACGGGCAAAAGCGCGGGCCTGGTCACGGGTAGTAAAAGAAATATTTTTCATGTTGTAACCTCGATTTGTGTGATTTTTTGTTTTGATTGTCAGGTCCGGGGATTGTAACCCCGGACACTAGCCAGTGTCAATTAAATATTTATTCTTCTTCTTCGGGATCTCCATATGCACTATGGATCGGAGTCTGGCAATTACCACATGGGAAATCCTCACCTTCCCAGAAAATACCCACATCGGCTGGCATCCATGCCAGATCACTCCCATCTCTTAATTCTTCCAATAGGCGGGTAAAATTTTCATGCGTACACTTTGAGCAAAGGCAACCACCATCACGCATAATTAAAATTTTCGGATACCCACCGAACTCATACGGGTGGCGGATATAATTTTTTACAGTGTCGATCAATTGTTTGTTAGCGGAAATTTTCATTCTATTTTACCTTTTAGTGTGGGCGACGTGGCGACCTGATGAGATGGATAGTAAGCGCTTTACTAATTGCCGTCAATCACCTGGATGAAAATAAATTAAAAATATTTTTGTTCGTGTGGGCTTGCGCCCCGGCCTGGTTAGTGTACTATATAAGGACGCCCACAAATAAAGGTAAACGAAATGGAAAACGCAAAAGTAACAACGAGTGAGACAATGGTCACCCTTTCCACCTGGGAGACGGAAAGCGCAGCGCCCCAGGTTAGGATCGTGCCTTTACCCTTCGCGTTGAAAATGTATAATGCAGGATTTACCAGGGTGAGAATTGTAGCGGAAAATGGAGAAGTGTTAGCTGATACCCTGTATAATTAATTGATCCTGGGGCTTGCCCTATGTGCGCCCCTGGCTTATACTCATTAGACATTCACAGGAGATCAAGCAATGACCAATACAGAATATTTAATGAAGGCGCTAGGCTGGCAAGGTGGCACCGTTCACCAGGTAGCAAGCGATACAGGGTTAACCGTGATGGAAGTCCTAGACTTACACACTTTCCCAATATCAAACGTTATAGCCCACGGACACGGCTTAAAGGCGGTAAAAATGTGTGTAGTGGATATATGCGGCGCGGCATATTCAACGTGTGGTTATAAACCGGATCGGATCTCCTTTTGGCGCGGCGTCCTGGACGCACAAAAGGCCCAAAAATAATGTTGACACGCCCCAGGAAGTGGGGCATAATGTACCCATACAGAAGAGGAAACGCCACCCCACGGCGAAAAGGCGGGGCTAACGTACCAGGCGCGGGGGCCAGGTCGGAAGGTGAATCGCCGGTAGCTCGCCTTGAATAGTTTTGTAAAGAATTGTAAAGACGCTTGATCCTGGTGTTGGCTGTGTTATTATTTCTACATGGCGAGGGGTAACGGTAATCGCGAGACAATCACCGGAGGTGCCTGTCATTCAGCAAATGAGAATGATTATCATTCAAATAACTAAATAAGAATGCTTCTCATTCAACAAAAAATTTAAATATTGACTTCTGATTTTTCGTGTGAGATACTGACGATACCCCTAAAAATTTTTTCGCGTAAGAAAACAAATACGATCTGGAAATTGAGATCTCGATCGAGAACCGGGCCGAAAAATTTTTTCTAGAGAAAAAACAATTACGATCTCGATTTTGAAAAACCGATCGAGAACCCGGTTGATAGCGAGAAAAATTTTTTGATAGTGAGACCAAATACGTTTTTGAAAACGAAAAGTCGATCGAGAACCCAGAGTTTTCTACCTGAAATTTTAGTTATCTTTTTCGCCTATTTGAGATAAATTTCCAATCTTGATGCCAAGATACCTCTAGCAATCATACACTTGTGCATCATTTTTCGACATAGCTCCCACAAAGGTTTGAAATAATCTACTCCCAAAACTCTTGATTTAAAAATTTGCAGGGAAGATGAAATCCATTTCAAAAACGATTTTGAAAACCATTTCGAATTTTAAAATATCATGTAAAATTAAAATATCATACAAATATCTTTCAATTTACAAAATCTCTCCCTAATCGAAATATCCAGGCTGTTCCAAATATCATAATCTGTTGTATTTACAAAATTATTACGCCAAGCTTTCCAAGCAGAATCCTCATCCTCAAATGTACCAAATATCCCATCCTTTCCTGAGCGATAAAGGCCAGAGACTTTGTGGTAATGTACACCAGGTTTACCACCACCATGCAAAGAACAGTTCATCCACAAAGGTATGTATCTGCATGTTGCAGGGCTGTATTTTAACTTATCACCAAAGAGGTCCTTATCAAGTTGAAAACCATCATGATAATTCATCTGCCACCAAAGATAAAAATCCATGAAGTGGTGCCATTCCTCAGATACAACAACCCCCTGATAAGATGGGTACTTTCCACTATAACATCTGTTTATCATGTTATGCCAATCTTTATAGGCTGTGTGGTGATACATCTTACCATCTTTACGCATACTGGTGGTAAAAGGTGCATCGTTAACCCCTATACCACAGATCTTACCTCGATGTTTTGTAGACGGTCTTGATTCCATCTCAGAATTTAAATTCATCATCTCCCTCCAAATATCTCCTTCCATTTACGTATATCATAGGTTGTACCTGTAGAAATCTCATACATTTGAATCTCATCTGGAGTCGGATTACAAATGTCAATGAAAAATGTGCTCAATACAGAAATCAGGAACCGTTCTGTCTTTCCTGGGACTGTGTAAACAATACGCATATCACCGGGAATAGGAGAAAGGACCAAGGAAGTAGGGCCATTCATAAGTGTAACGGTATTATCAGAAATCTTGATACGACCATCGACACCATACACCAAATCATGAGCAGAAGAATAATGTGCAAGCACCTCTACTACCGGGTTACCGACAAGGTTCACGAGGTAATCAAGATACAGGTCTCGCCATCCTCGATTCTGCATCATGTACCGTATATGGGAGCCTCCATCAAACATCTCACCCAGTTGCTCTGCGATCCAGGCAACACCATTTGCAATGTCTTCTCTGTTCCAGGTATTGTCGATATCTAAGATATCCTTGCTGAACTTGTTCATGCGCCGCATGGCATTGAGTACATACTCACCTCTTTCAACAAAGGCACGTTCAGTGTCCTTGGCATAATCGAGAAGCCCTTCAACCTCTGAACCTGTAGCGTATTGCTTAAGGTCATCAAGCACACTTTCCACGCTGGCCTTGGCCTGATTGAAAGTCATCTCATCAGTCTCGTCATTAGAGAATTCTACACCACCAAGGGCATATACTGCATCAAGGTAAAGCCTTTCAAGGTCGCTGCGCACGTTAGGAAAATCATAACTAACCTTGTTATGGGGGATAAGTTCGAGAGTGTTTAAAATAGTGGTCATTGTATATCGTCCTGTAATCAATCCTGAGGCGTTTTATGCAAAGGCAGTACGTTTGCCTACCTTATGTGCTAAAAACCCCGCTACGGCGTTTCTACGCATCATACGGGGCATCATAGCATCTGTTTTTCAGTCACGTTTCATTTGGTAGCGCATATACGCCATATTCATCTTGTGTTTTACGTCGTAAGTAACCGGAAGATTACCAAATACAAAGTAGCAGACATCATACATGATCTCCCAGAACTTAAAAACCAAATATTTAGACCGTTTTTCTAAGCTCATCATCTCACCTCCACAGGTTCAATAAAATAGTTCTGACCTTGTTTTGTTTGGCAAAATGAACCAACGTACCAGACACCGGAACCACCATGATGGGTGCTACGGAGGATATCATATCCGCGAAGCTTTTCCGCTTTTTGGACATTTTCTGGTGCATCGACTATCTTCATCAGCAAATCAAAACCAGACATCGACATCAGGAACTTGTTCCCACCTTGATCGACCATTTCGATATTCGCAGCAGAACGACCACGACTGAATCCAGTGTACTGGAGTTTCAGCTCGCGAATTTCATGACGATCGGAAACATCCACCTTATCTTCCATCTTCCAGTCATGGGCATACCCGGTATACCAAGCATTACTGCCTTTGAGGTATAGTGCGGGATATCCACGCTTTCCTAACTTAGCCATATCTCACCTCCTGCGGGGCGGCTGCGAGCATGGCGGCGCGGCAGGATTCATACTTCGCCATCACGACCAAAACGCCATGATTCCATGCGTGCTCATCAATTGAGTCGCACGTTTTACATTCTTCAATTGCCGCTTCGAATATCGACACATCATCCGGCACTACCGGAGAGTTGCCAGCCTCATAAGCTACGCGCATCCAGTGATAAAAAGCCTCTGCGGTAACACAGCCGCAATCTACTTCAATAACCCCATCTTGTTGCGATAACCATTCTTCGAATTTCATGGCTTACCCTCCATTCTTTTCAATACCAAGGATCATGCCCTGGAGTTGTTGTTTCATTGGGATCAGGATTGGCATATCATCAATCCAGACATCTGGTGTCCAGCCGTTTTCTGCACACACTTGGGCCTTTTGTACACCACTACAGTAAATTACCTTGATATCCAGTTCATTAGCCCAGAACTCAATATCCGAGTTATTATCCGTCGGATATCGGAAAGTAACAAAGCGAACATCAAATTCACCTTCAACAATCATCAAATCAACAATGTGATGCCACATGGTGGTATTTAACGTGAAAGTATCATCGAAGTCAAGTGCTATTTTCTTTTTCTCGAAAGGTTTCACTTAGACTCCTTTTTATCTTCTTTTGTTTTGGCGGCTGCATCCAACTCTTCAGTATATTTCTTGATTTGAGCATCAAGATACTTAATGGTGCTATCAGCCAGTTGTTGTGTACGTGGTGACTCGACCACATTCTGACCTACATACGCCGCAAGCATTTTATATGCTGTTTCTTTCTGTGGCATAAAGTTAGCGTACAGGATACCTAGGAAACATACAACCATGCCAAAGACTGCGATCTTACGTGGGCCTTTGGTAACATCCTTTACCACAACAGGTGTTGTTGATTGGCTCTCCTTCCGGGTTACTTTATAAATTGTGGACTGCTTAATATAGTTGCTGGAGAGCTTTCCATCAGGCAAGCGAACTCGAAGTGTATTATCACTGTTCCATACCGTAACGATCTCAATCGTATCCCCGGCCTTATATCCACTCCAGTCTTGGTTGAGAATCAGGTTTTCACCTTCGAAGAACTGATACCCTAAGGCTGTACCATTCTTCTCAAGGTCTTCATAAATCTTCTGACCGAAATAGCAGGCGGCGTATGCGAGAGCAGAGATAAGCATCAGAGCAACCCAACCACCATAATTACCGTCTGTAGTCAGAACATCAATCACATAAATCAGAAAAGGCCATGAACCCATTTTGTAATCTCCTCTTAAGATAACTTTAGTTAAGTGTTAAATTTCCAACAGTTTCGATGAAGCCGAAGGGCATGGAAAATACCTTCACCATATAAATCTTGTCCTTACCATCTTCATAGTAAGGCACAACTACAACATCATCAGCTCCCAGAGGAAGCATAGTCATAATCATACCAGAATCTACAACGTATTCAAGCACAGCTTCTTTGGTGGCAGGAATTTCTTTCTCTGTTTGTTTGCTTTCCAACAGGCCACCACGGTGTTGACGAATACGGATTGTTTTCATTTATTTTCTCTCCAGCGTTGCGGGTTTTTCTTCATTGAATGCTTGGCGGATGCCCATATCGTATCCAACACGGAGAATCTCTCTTTCGATCAGGAACTCTATATCGTGTTTTAACTTATCATATACCGCATCAGGAAGTCTTTCAACAACCCAGCTTGCACCTTGAGAGAGAGTAAGTTTTGCCATTTTCTTGTCGGCTCGCGCCGCCCCCAGTTAATCGTCGCATTTAGAAGCTCCTGTCGCCCATGCCTCCATCACATAAGCGAACAAGTTCGCACTTCCACACACATCTAACACCCGTAAACGGGTTAGCTTATGGCTAATCCACTTATGGATGACTGAAGTGATGAATCACTTCCTCTTGAAACTAACTATACACTAACTAAACCATAGATCAAGATCTTTTTATAAAGATCTATGTTTTAGGTTTTTAAGATCTTATGTGTATTATTTTATATATGTATTCATGTGCAAAATTTGCATGACGCGAGACGCAAAATTTGCATCACAAGACAGTGTACTCATACGTACTCATCCCTCTGCGTTCTGTCGATAGATACCCTAGTGATACGAGGTTTTTTATGGATGTGCTGATTGACCTTTCAGACACACCCGTAGCTTCACTAATCGTTTTATAACTAGCAAAGTATTTCTTCCCTTTTGTCTCTAAGTACCCTGCCTTGTACTTTATGTGGAGCAGGACCCGAAGATCTGTGCATGATAGGTTCTTATCATGCAGCTCTTTTTCGTCACAAGCTACCCACCTCTCGCTCTTTCTGGACAACAGAAACCTCCCCGCAGAACATTGATGATATGCAATCATTCACCAAAGATACTGCTTTTTCGAAATATTTTTTATCAAAACATTCTGTACCACCTGGTATCATCATATCCAGTGTGGGAATATTTCTTTTAAGTAATGATTCGAGATGTTCTGCCAAACCACCGTCTTCAAAAGTATAAACATATGTCATACAAAATATATCCCCATACTGCGAGAGTTGTTTTTCTCTCCTTTCTGGGAGGTCTGTGATCCCGAACTTACAAAACCCACTTGAAAAATGCCCCAGATACAGGCGTTTTCTCCTATGCGTTCTTTTAAAGATGTTGCTATAAGCAGCAAGTTTTACAATACCGCGCGGTCTATCATACTCCAGAAAGCCTCTTGACTCAAGTCTTCTGATAGACTGCGAGTAGTCGGACCACTCAACTTCCGCATCTACAAACAGGAGTTCCATAGGATATTCCACAACACCCTTATGAGAATCAAAGGCCTTCTTAATCTTACAATAGACAACCACATCCACGGGTGTTAATTGTGAATCTTCAAGTAAATGCTGTGGGATACGCATCTGTGCTGAATTTAATACTTTCATGTTTCTACCTCCAGATAATTATTCAAGTGATTTTTAACAACCTCTTGGGCATACTCTTGAGATGCATCATTGTAGTGAAGAACAGCCAGATCACATCCAAGTTTGTGCAAACTTCTCTCGAATGGAGACAAGTGTGTCATCATAACTTCGACCAGACTTAGCTCTTCTTCTGTGATATGGAGGGGATCATCCGTGAAATCCCTGGAAATGATAATCTCCCTCTCACCACCTTCTCCGGCACCATATACCTCGACAATCTTCCTGTTACAGAAGATGTCATACCTATAGCCAGTCAGATCATGACCATTTTGTACTTCAAAGTTCACAATGAGACAACAACCAAGCCCCATCAAGTAAACCTCAAAATCTAAATTGTGGACAACTTTCTTATTTAAAGTGCTCATCCAAATCTACCGCCTTCCCGAATGGAGCTAACCAACCCTTACGACCACCGCAGATAACCCAGAGAGTGTTGTACTTACGTCCCCAGCTTGAGCCACGATGTCTCAGGTCCTCGATGTAACCATCTGTGAAGATTATAACCTCTTTTGCCTTAGGAATAAACTCATCGATGTACTCAAAAGCACATGCCGCAGTCGTTCCACCAGTCGATGTAACTCTGTAATCCAGAATTTCCTTTATGTTGTCCTGTGTGTACACGTTGACGTTGCCAACTTGGGTTGACCAACAGAACAATGTGATACGGAAACATTGGTACAGGGTGCTCAAAGCGATGATCTCATTAAAGATACGTGTCATTGTTTGACGAGAGATAGAACCTGAAACGTCAAAACCGATTACGATATCTACAGTTTCTGTTCGTTTTCTACCCGGCATAACCATGAACTGTTTCTTAGTTAAAGCACCGTGATCACGAAGAACTTTTGTCATCCCGCCGGACCGACGACCTAAAACCCGATAAGTACGATCAGATTTAACACGAGAAATCATCCGTTGCTTAATTATTTGCAGGTAATTAATCTTCGGCTTACCTTTTTGTGCGATTAATTCTCTGGCTTCTTTCGGTCCTTCACCGCCAGCGGCTTTCATAGCGGCGTCAATCATGTCCTCAGACCAAGACATATCCTCATCTTCCTGATCAGGAGACTTCTGTGGGTGTGGGTCTGTATACCCCAGAATATCTAGGTCTTTATCATAATCCCCGATGTGCGCCCCCAGCGGCTTACCTTTACTATCCTCGGCTTCACCAGGCAAAAGAGCATAAATTTCTTCAGCCGTTTTCCCCTCGTACTGATAGTCACAATAGCAGTAAGCAAGGAATCCAAATTCTTTTGTCTTATCAAAGACTTGCCGATGAGTGAACCATTTCAAACTCTCGGCTTTCTGTCCCAACTCCTTGACCAGATCAGTGTTGATATAGTGGTCGGCTGCGATATTGAAACGTCTACGGTCAAATGTTTTCCCACGAGACATGTGGTCGTTGGTGACATGGCGGACCTCATGCATTAGAATAAATACAATTTCCTTCATGGTTTTTTGACGATAGAAGACATCAACATATTCTTTATATTCATCTTTTTGCTGTTGTGTCATCATCGGATGCTTGTCAATACGAGCAAAAACCTTTTTCTTGCGATCAACAGGCATACCCATAATGAACTCTGGGTTAAAGTATAGGTTGCGATGATCAGTCGCTGCGGTTGGAAGCCATGCACAGTCAACTATCAGCGGCATACCGCTTAATAGCGTCCCGTAGAATGGTCGATTAGTAAGTAAAGCGATGCGGGCAGACTGAACTTTCTTCAGTGCTTCATCAGCCAGTTCCATAATGCTTTCTTTTTCATCTGTATACATTCTTATCTCCAAGAAAAAAGGCCATCGTAACTGATGGCCTTATTATAGGTTAATTCATCACCCTTTGCAATGCAATTTGGGGTAAAAATTCATCTATCCCTTCAATCCTGAAACCCCACGCTAATTGTGGGCCAGGCGCTCCCGGAAGGTGAGGAACAGCAAACAAGACGATCCCATCAATAGCTCCTCGAATCGCGTTCTCTGTGAAAGTCTCTACCAGATCCCCGAAACTAAGACCCGGCCTGAAGCCAGCATTCAGCATTTTTTGCTCTGGCGGGGATGCTGGCCTGCCCAAGATATCTTCGTACATTAGGTGTTCTCCTTTATTTCAACAACCTCAATGCCGCCTGTATTATCGCCTTGGTAGGTTACTTCGACATACTTTTCACCTTTATTGTATCGTATTTTGAACTCTCTTTTCTTCTTAGATAGCTCTTTTGAGTATACAACTTCGGAGTAGTCGAAATGTCCAAGGCGGTCCAGTGCGAACCGCTCAAGGAGCTTGTCCATTTACACCACCTTGTTCAGCATTGCTGTAACTTTTGGCAGGCTAAGGCCCGTCTGGATCATCAGTTGAGTCATAGCCGTTTCCATTTTCTTGGAAACGATGATGAAATTATCTTTGGCAAAGCCAATGTTAAGATCCAGAATCAGAATGGATTTAGGCTCACCAGTAAGCTTCTCTCCGGTCATTGCGCAGGTGCTGCGAATATATTTGGCCTTGAACTGAGCATATGTCACACTTACTTTCATACCGACATTTGCAAAAGTATTGCAGTAATTTGCATAAGCAAGCGCAACAGCTACATCTTCTGGCAGTGCAACACTGATAGCTTCTTTCGGTTCAGCCTCCACTTCCACAGGTGCAGTGGTTTCTTCTGCCGCAGGCGGTTGTTTGTGTTCGTGTTCAGCAAGCTCTTTGTAGTCGGTGTTGTGATTCTTTTCTACTTCTGCCATGTGTTCTTTCATGTCCATTTTTGTCTCCTGTTGTGGGATATATTTAGTTTTCAGTTTTTCGAGATGGTCTTTAGACATATTCAGCATCATAGCCTGCACAATCTCACGGTCTAGCGGATCAATTATAGTGATGGCTGTTTTCTTGTCAACCAAACGATCTTTCAATTCATTGGCTCTTTGCAAGACAACGCATACATTTCCACGAACATAACCTTTCTTATCGTCAATGCGCTCAACTGTCGGATACAATGGGTCTTTTTCGCCATGTACCGACCTCGTGCTAAAGTTCATATTGGTGTAGTCGCACGGGCCAATGCCCAAAAGCTTTTCTCCCATCATGAACCAGTCATCAAGGGTCAAGGAGAATTCTAAACCCCTTTTCTTTGTGCGTTCTACCTTTTTATGATACCGTTCTTCTAGACTTTTAATCTCGCTGTTGGTAAATTTCTTTTTAACATCAAACATTTCTAACTCCTTGGGTCTTACCCGTTCTTAGTAAGGTGATTATCACCATTCGGAAAAGAGTTGTCAACCCTTGATTTCTAAAAAGTGGCGGTGTATCTTTGTTCATTATTTGTATAAGAGGGTAAGTGAGATTATGAGCAAAGTAGATATTAATGTAAAACCAAACTATACTTGGGATGAGGAGCGGGATTTCATAGATAAGTTGTTACAAGGGAAGCAGGCTGCTCAAGAGAGATTTCTTTCAACTTTTGAGAGGGACAGATCTGTTGACAATCCCATCACCCGCTTTAGAGATTATCTCCAAGGGGTACAGGATTCGAACCCCATATTGGACATATTTTTGTCATGCCTCCATAAACTCCCGGCGCATGGTGGCCCTTTTTATTGGCAATGGCATTCCGGTGATGTCCGGGAGTATGGTTCTGATATGAGTCAGAAGCTAAATGTTTCACGTATGGAAATAGGCCACCAATCACATATTACGGGTGGTGACCCTTGGACACATCGCTTTGTAGAAACAATCTCCATCGATATTTATGGTCACGGTTGCGGTGAAGCATTTCTTGGTGGGTTCTGCAATTTTAACTACCGTACTAAGTATTTTCTTGAGTGTGTAAAGCAGCTTTTGGTGGGGATGTCACACAGGGATGCTCTCCGTCTGGTTGTCGAATACACCGGTTATCAAAAAAATGCCCCTATCCAATCTTGGATGGCCCATAATGGGGAGAGATTAACCCTTAAAAATGTAAGCCTCATCAGTGGTGATTTGGTTCTTTACTCTGACTATCTTGAGCCTTCGGCGTTCGATCGTGTTTGTAGCCAACTGAATCATTCTGTTATCAACATCATGAACAGAAAGATCGCTAATAAGGCACGTAAGGCAATGTTCGTTTGTTCCCCGAAAGAAACAATGTTCCACTTGGAATATGACCCCAAGTTACAGAGTATGATGGAGGGGGACTCCCCGACAGAGGAAGAACTGATGATGATGTCGATCGCAGGGTATGAAGATGAATTTTGGCTTGACAACGTAAAATCTTTCGATAGACTGAACATAAAACCCTTTAACCTAGAGGAAGCTGTCAAATGGTATCAACAGACAAGAGTTGTATTCAAGCTTTAAGTCCGGCCCAGGAATTGGCGCTGGCGATCAAAATTGCAGCAGAAGCCCACCTAAATCAGAAAGATAAGGGTGGTAACCCATACATCCTTCACCCGCTGAAGGTAATGCACTATCTGAAGACTGATGATTTTCAGCTTATGGCTATCGCCGCGCTTCATGATGTGGTTGAAGACACCGATGTTACCGCTGCGGATCTGGTTCTGCTAGGCTTCTCGAACCGTGTGAAGGATGCTGTGGTTCTTCTGACGAAAACCCCTAATCAGACACCGGAAGAGTATTTTAACCGCCTGGCCCAAAACTATGATGCGGTACGTGTGAAGCTTGCAGACCTGCGCCATAACTCCGATGTTCGTCGTCTGAAAGGTCTGACAGATAAGGATTTGTTACGTGTTCGTAAGTATCATGACATGTATCTTCGTCTGACAAAGATGAAAGAACACCACGAAGCGATCAACATGTTGGCTACATTATGATCATTACGAAAAAATTAAATGGCCTTCCTTGGTTCGAAATGGAAATTCCTGACAAGGTTGTAGTATGTGCGAGATGTTTTTCCACTTATAACCTGAAAGATGCTCCTGTAAAGGCTCCAGATCAGCTTCGGATTAAGGAACCTTGTTGCCCGAACTGTGGTTTTAAATGGTATTTGTCATGAATTTCTTTGTATGAAGACAAATCAAACCCCGCCCTTGAAATCAAACTTGGAGAACTTTAATGGCTAACTGGAAAACTGCTCTGGATCTTCGCGACACCTGGTCTAAAAGAGATGGTGAATGCGGTAGAGAAGACTGGACAGATAAGACGGTGCATGAGCTTGCTAAAGAGATAGCCCGTCGTCTTGAACGGAAATTTCCTCATGAATCAAACTATGATAGCGACCTCTGCGATACCGAGTTGTGTGATATAATTGGCTATTTCCGGGATGTTCCAACATACCAAGGTTGGCTAGACTCTATTGCAGAATGTGAGAATGAGGGGTATGATGCTGATCCTATTCGCCATTATACACCCTTGCGGGAATTCAACGACATCATGAAAGATTTTTATGATTGGTGTGATGAAAATCGCGTATGGGTGGATAAATAATCATTGCAATGGGGGAGGATCAAATGTATCCTGCTCCCGAATTTCATTTACAGGAGACAAATAATGTCAAGTCGCAACATCTTTTCTGGTAACTGGATCACTTTGCGAGATCTTCCACCACTGGTGCAATTTTGCCAGCGTCACAAACGTTCACTGATGATCTTCGGTGGGGCAGGTATTGGTAAAAGTCAAGCTGTGAAGCAAATTGCGGATTCTCTTTTCGGGCCTGGTGATAACTTGGTAGACTTCCGCTTGGCTGATAAAGATAACACTGACCTCACCGGGGTGCAGATTCCATACACCGATGACAATGGTGTTACTCGCACAGTGTACGCCTTGCCGGATTTCTGGCCCCGTGATCCTAACTGGAAAGGTATTGTGTTTCTTGATGAGCTTCTCCACGCAGAGCCTTACCTTCAGAAACTGGCATTCCAAATCATGCTGGACCGTCGAATCGGGACCTACCAGTTCCCTGAAGGGGCTGTACTGGTTGCTGCGGGTAACCGTGCTGGGGATGGTACTGCCGTGACCGCACTGGAAGCTCCTTTGGCTAACCGTATGATGCTGGTAGAGCTTACCTATAGCGCATCGGTGTTCATCGAAGACTATGCCATGCAGAACGGTATTCATTCGTCAATCATTGGTTTTCTGTCTCGTAAGAACAGTGCTATTGAAAACTATGAAGAAATGCTGGATATCGGGTGTCCTTCTTTCGCCACACCGCGTACTTTAACTTACGCCAGTGATGTATTGTACGATTACGATGCTAATTTGCTGCCTGCCAACCTAGCTAAAGTGGCCCTTCAGGGCTTCATTGGCACACCTTTAATGGCTGAACTGTGGGCATACCACACTAAGATTCGTAATATGGTTCCGATCGAAGACGTTATGAACGGTACTGCCCAAGATCCTGGAGACCTTCCATCAGACAGTCTGTGGATTTTGGGTTCAGAAGGCGCCATTTGGTTGCGTAAGGCTATTGCAGATACCAATTACACGGATGACCAGATTATTGAATTCTCTGGAAACTTCCTTCAGTATCTTTACGACCACTTTATGGACCAGAACCGAGACTTCGTAAGCTCTATCTTCCTGTCGTTCATTAAGGAAAATGCGTTTGGTAAAGCTTTGTTGACCACTGCGAGCAACCGTGACAAGCTTCCTGCACGTTTGTTGAAGGCAAAGCCTATCATAATGAAAATTATGGCAGACTTCCAGGTCAACTACGCTGAAGATATTAAGCTTATTGAAGGAAAATAATATTGACAGCCCCGAGAGGGGCTGTTATGCTTCATGTATCAAACATAAGGGGAAATACCGTGTATAAATTAACTTGGGAACAAGCAAAGCAGGCCATGCGTGAGGGCAAGCGTGTCCGCAATAAATGGTTTTCCGGCGATGAGTTCTTTGAAATGAAGGATGGAAAAATTGTTTGTGAAATGGGATACAACATGGCTAAGTGGTATCGCGGAGAATCTTGGCAGGACTGCTGGGGATGGAGTGTGATCGAATGATCAAAAGCTATCATCGATGGTTAACGATTCAAGAAAAGAATATACTCCGTGGCGTTCCTGGGTATAGCCCCAGCACTGATGACATTCTTGATAGAATGGTTGAATTTTTTAAAGAGCCACGAGAACACCTCAAAAATGTTCTTGGAGCTTGGGATGGCACACCAGAGAGTATAAACGAATGATCTACAAGAACCAATTCAGAAACACCTGGCGCAAGTTTGTTAACGGTAAAGGCTATGTGTCTGGTGACCAAGGCCTCACCTGGACAGAAAACGGTGCCCCTGAGGACTTGATCAAGCGATTACCTTATTACGTGGAGGTTAAAGTATGAGACGTTCACCAGGTTTTGGTTATATCTACATTCCCGATTTTACTGGGGAAGAGCGCCTTGTTAGGATCAGTGACCTTGACATCAGTGATATTGAAAATCAGGCGCGATATGGACAGGCTGAAAAAGAGTGTTATCTTCGTACAGACAATGGCTTCCGTCAGTCAGGCTGGACATCTGGCATAACCGCAATGGAAGTTCTTGAGAAGATCGCTAAACACGATAAAGATAATCTTGGAGCCTTCCGTGATTATGCCCATCGTAATCGGATTGTCCTCATGAAGGGGGAATTATGGTAAAAAATTCTGACGAGATCCCTTCTTCTGTACCGATCACTGAAGCGCATTTCAAAAATGTCGGAGGTGCTAATGACCTAGTGCAGGCATATCAGCCACACTGGTTCGATATCGAGGCGATGATCTGTTTCTTTACACACTGCATGGTGTATGGGGACCGTGAAACTTTCCGCCCTGCATATGATCGTGCCCAACGTTTGGCTGATGAAGTGAGGGAATTCGGTTGGAATGAGGACCGTGTTCGCCGTTGCAAGGCTCTCGGAGGGCTTGAAAAAGAGGTCTATGAGGTCTACCCTCATCTTTTTGTACAACAGGGGTGATGAATGAATCTTCAGAACATTGGGCCAGAGTTAACAGAAGACCAGAAAGAAGAACTGGAAAAGGTCCGTGAAGCCCTCAAAGAAATGGTTGGCGATAGAAAGATTGTTGTTCTTGGTTGTGGTAATCCTGTGGGGTACTCAACACTAGCTTCTTTGTGGGATGCAGAAACCATTTCTTTGGACGCGATATCTGCCCGTCCTGCAAACAATATCATTATGATTGATAATGATGATGTTGACTATGCTAAGTTTAAGATCTTTAAGGGGCGTGGTCACAACAAACTAAAGAAGAAAAAGAAGAAGAGGAAATAATGGCAAAATTCAAATTCCCAGTTTCTGAACTAAACGAGTGTTGGTGGCTTGACACCGCCGACTGCGTTATGGCAGGATACACCTATCGACGGCATCGGGTGTTTGTTGTCTGTGCGAAAAATCGTGCGGATGCTATTGAATCCATGAAAGATTTTAAAGAGAGGAGTTGCAAATGAATTTAGACCAGATTGTTACAGGAAGTAAGGTTAAGTTTAATCCCAATCAAGACTGGATGGAGGAAGATTATTCTTTGGATGGTGTTTCCATCGGGGATATAGGTGTTGTTGTTGGGGTTGATTGCGGTGATGTCTTAGTTGACTTCACCCGCCAAGACGGAACTGTCTCAGAAGGTTTTTATGCTTTCCCTGAAGACTTGGAGATTGTACATGAAAGTTAAAATGACGAAACACTACAGCGCCCATCCTGAAGAGCCACGTTCTGGTGATATTCTTGAAGTGGTGAGTGAGAAATATAATGGCTCTTTCCTTGACCACTATATGTGTGAGTGGAAGGGGATGGATATCGTTGTCTATCCTGATGAATGTGAGGAAGTGCGATGAGCTTCAAATACAAAGTTGGTGACCTGATCGAGGCTGCAAAAAGCGGTGAGATTAATGTCTTTGGACATGGCTGTAACTGTTTTTGCACAATGGGGAGCGGAATCGCCCCGTTGATCAAAGAAGCATTCCCTAAGATGTACGCTGCCGATCTGAAAACTGAGAAGGGCGATAAGACCAAGCTGGGAACCTGTACAATGGCCTTTTTGAATGATGGATCTCTCGCAGGATTTAATCTGTATTCGCAATACGGCTATAATCGCCGTAAACAGGGCCTCAGGGACCTTGATTACAATGCCCTGTACGATTCGATGGTTGAGATGAAAAAGCTCTTACAGAGCTATACAGACGGCCCTATGGACACCTATCGAATCGGGTTCCCTAAAATCGGTGCTGGCCTTGCGGGCGGTGACTGGAACGTCATCGAGGCAATGATCAAATCAATCTTCTTTGATTGTGATGTGACAGTTTATGTCTTGAAAGAATGGGAAATCCCTGGTTACTACCCTCCAGACGACGGCCCTCTGACATCAGAACAGATCGCTGCCATTCGGGAAATGACAAAATGTGGATTATCCACAGGGGGGACTGGATTATCGTGGTTAAATTGAGAGACGGTATGGTAGCACATACCAAAAAGATCGACCTTTATGTGGGTAATACGGTGTTAACCTATAACGCCCCTCGTGGTCAGAGCTTTGCCATACTACTACTTGGGGTAGAGAAACCAAGTGGTGACGGCACGGGTATTCAGATTGACGAATGGCTGAATAGTCGTGGCTGGAAGCTGGAGGGTCCTGATGAGTAAATCGGTTTTTGTCATCTATGACACTGTTGACAGATGCCTCTGGAACCACAAAGCCAAGATTGGATGGATTAGCTCTGGCGCTGCCAAGAATGCGTGGAATCTTGTCCACGCAACATGGAGTGGGAAGCAGTATTTTGATGACCAACAAAGATATGTAGTTCTTGAACTTTCTGGCGGACACATTAGCAAATTATTTGAGGAGAATAAAATTGACAAAACCAATTAAATACCCAAGCACCGCACAGTTCCGTCAGGTTATCCGCACCATGCATGATAAACTGACGTTCGACGGTATTGATGAAGAGGGTAATATCAAGCGAAAGGTGTTGCCACCGGAAGCGTACCTGATCCCGTACATCGGTACGGTTAAGCTTCACGGCACTAATGGCAGTGTGGTATTCCACTCTGAGGATGAAGTTGTCTTCCAGTCCAAAGAGCGTGTCGTGACTGTAGGCGACGATAACAATGGCTTCGCGGCCTTCATGTCTCGAAAAGACACCGCAGAGTTGCTTTCACAGGTTAAATACCTGTGTGAAGTCAATGACGTCGAGTTCCAGTTCCCGGTTGAAATTGCTGGTGAATGGGCTGGGCGTGGCATTCAGAAAGGTGTTGCCATCACTGAAGTAGAGCCGTTCTTTGCTATCTTCCGTGTGGCTGTGGGACGGGATGAGGCAACGGATACCCTCAACTGGCTACCACCAACGTTCCAGTTTGGAATTGGATTGCCGGATGCTCGTATCTACAGTATCCTTGACTTCGGTTACTGGATGGCTAATATCCCATTCAATGAGCCGGAACTTGTCCAGAATGACCTGGCAGAACTGACTCGTGAAGTGGAAAACAAATGCCCGGCAGGTAAGTTCTTTGGCGTAGAAGGTATCGGTGAAGGCATTGTCTGGTCTCCAAAAGATCCTGAGCTTTCTAAAATCTCTGGCCTGTGGTTTAAAGTCAAAGGTGATAAACACTCTGTATCCAAAGTTAAGACCCTGGCGGCAATCGACCCAGAACGCCTCGCAAGTATGCGTGAGTTCGTTGAGTACGCTGTGACGGAAGCACGTCTTGAGCAGGGTGTCAGCGAAGTCGGTCTTGACCAGACTAAGATCGGTGAATTCATTGGGTGGATTAACCGAGACATCAACAAGGAAGAGGGTGATGTTCTGGAAGCCAGCTCCATGACCATGAAAGATGTTGGCAAGTTTATCAGCAACAAAGCTCGTGCATGGTACATGACTCGTCTGAGTGAGGAGGGCTAATGGCCCTCATTGTAGCCACAACGCGGTCTGTTGAAAAAAGGCCTGGACATTCTTTCACCAAGTGTGATACCTTGATTTTCGAAGACGAAGAACAGGGCAAAAAGTTTGTTAAAGAGAACAAACAGTTTGTCTATCATGTCCAAAAAGCGAGGATCATTAAAAGTGGTGAGACCAGAACAGAAGTTTATTGAAGGTAATGTGAAAACAGTTTCAGGGGATATTCTTAGAAAATAATTGTTGACTCCAATTAAGAGACACTGTATAGTGTCTCTTGTTGGGAGCCAATCCTCTAGGTGTGGTTAACGCCGAAGTTATGCTTCTGGAGATAAGCATTAGCGAGTCTATGAAGGAAGAAGGGGGCTGCAACTTAGTTGCATAAGTCCTTCAGGAGCTTTGCTCCTATCTCTACAAATTTGGGAACACAACTCGGTAGATTTTAAGTGGGCTTAAAACACTAAGGTTGCCATATGTTTACGGTTAGAGTGTTCCCCACATGCGTGGGGATAAACCGAGGCCAACCCGGATCGCTACAAATCGCTGCCCGTGTTCCCCACATATGTGGGGATAAACCGACGAGTTAGGTCAGGGAGTTCTTCTGGGTCAGGTGTTCCCCACAATGTGGGATAAACCGATGTAGTCCTCCTAGCGTATCACAGATATCAGGTGCCCCCAAAAATATGTGGGGATAACCTCTGGACTGTATGCACGAACTCTCCATTCTATCACGTTCCTCACGTAGTGTGGTACTGTCGGAATGAACTTTAACAGCGCAGGTAGATGATTATCATGATGGTAGGTTTTAAAACAAAAGTTGGTACAAATAATCGCCAAAACAGCACTCTTCTTCATTGGAGCAACGCCAGACGTTATGCTTTTAATTATGCATTAGGGTTATGTTTCATAGACCAAGAAACCCTATCTCCTGATGAAAAATGGAAATTGGCAAAAATAAATGATTACGATAAATTTTTTAACCAAGGTAAATACCCTCTTGGTTTTAAAAAGCCAACAAAATCTGGAGTAATGTTAGGCTCAGGAGTCCATACTTGGTTAAATGGGATACCCGGTAGTGTTGGTCAGCTTGCTATAAAGTATGATCTCAAAGAAGCATGGCAGCGATGCTTCAAAAAGCTTGGGGGCAGACCCAAGTTTCAATCAAAGCACCGCAGGAAAAGTTTTAAATTAAGCAATACAGACTTCAAAAAGGAAAAGAATCTTGATGACGTTGGGGCTTACATCATCCACAACAGACTTGGAAAGATGAAACTGGGAGATAAGATACCTGCACGTATCCTGAATGGGAAACTTATGAATACCACGTTCAGCAAAACTGCTGGTGACTGGTATGTTGCTTTCATCTTTGAAATACCTGACGAAGATTATTATCAAATCTCTAATAAAAGGGAAATGTGTGTTGGTGTTGACTTAGGTGTTGCACAGTATGCAACATGCTATGATTCCGAAAGTGGAACAGCATGGCATGAGGAATACCCTAAAGGGTCGTTAAAGGCTATTGAAGATCGCATTCGTATTCTTCAACGTAAACAAGCTAAATGCCAGAAAGGTAGCGTAAGATACAAAAAACTTGGTGAAATGATTACTACACGTAAGGCCAAACAGGGAAATATCCGCCAAGACGCCTGCCATAAATTTACAAAAAAGTTGGCTACAAAATCCTACAAAATTGTCTTGGAGGATTTGAAAGTATCCAATATGACGAAATCGTCAAAAGGAACGACTGAAGAACATGGCAAAAATGTGAAGGCTAAAACAGGCCTTAATCGAGAAATTCTGAATATGAGTCTATACTCAGTACGTATGCAATTAGCTTACAAAACGATCAGGTACGGAAGTGAGTTAATGATTGTTAATCCAGCATATACTTCTCAGACGTGCTCTGGGTGTGGGTATGTATCAAAAGAAAACAGGAAAACACAAGCTAAATTTTTATGTATTTCTTGCGGTCATACTGAGAATGCAGACATTAATGCTGCAAAAAATATCCTTAATAAGGGGTTGACACATAAGTAAAATTATAGCATCTTAGCCCCGCAATGGGGCTTTTTAATTTGGAGTGTAAATTTGAAATTGAAAAATATGATTTTGGCAACCGCCTGTATCCTTTCTCTGACTACCACACCTGTCTTAGCCAAAGAAAGTGTAAAGAAGCCCAAGGTGATTCATCTATGCAAGAAAGATGACACAGCGGTAAACATCTTAGCCTGCAACATGTACAAAGAAGCTCGTGGGGAGAGTGATTCCGGGTTAATGTCGATCGCATTCGTAACTTTGAATCGTAAGGATAACGATAAGTATCCTGGAACAGTAAAGAAGATTGTCTACCAACCAGGACAATTCTCCTGGACATCTTCAGGAACAACGTTTAAAGTCTATGAAAAGGATCGCTGGGATAAGGCACAAGAGTTTGCTAAAGGTCTGATCAAGATTCATAAACAGAACAGGG
>SKEB01000065.1_pt1 | contig 143211 bp, 121 predicted proteins | sample 4826561 | NCBI WGS metagenome assembly SKEB01 (sample SAMN11008820, study PRJNA524170) | human gut metagenome | biome: Human fecal sample; material: Feces; isolation source: fecal sample from pouch patient p17 | host: Homo sapiens | place: Israel: Tel-Aviv | collected 2016-03-29 | reverse complement strand
GTATGCGGAGTTCTGATTCTTGCAATTGTACTTTTCTCTGTTGTGGTCATTTATAATATTTTTCAGGTCGGTATTGCTAACAAGATACAGGAGTATGGAAAAATCAAGGCTCTGGGAGCGACAAAAAAGCAGATGAAACAACTGATCTTCAGAGAGGGCATTTTTTTGACATTTTTTTCAATACCAGTTGGATTGCTTTTTGGCTTTCTGATTGCAAAATGCGGTTTTAACTGGCTGGTAGAACAGGGGAACCTTGTATCAACCCAAACTGGCTCTATGGGAGTTCAAAATCAGCAGGTGCCTCTGTTTTCCCTGCCTGTTATGCTTCTCTGTATTTTCGTATCATTTCTTACCGTTGCTTTGGCACTGCGTAAACCAATGAAAATTGTTTCACGGATTTCACCTATCGAAGCAACACGGTATTTAGAAAATGCAGAAACACAAAAAAAAGGAAAACGAAATGGCAGAAAAAATGTCACCGTGTTTTCTATGGCAATGGCAAATGTAACGGGTAATCCCAAAAGAACTATTGGTACTATCCTCACAATGGGTTTTTCTTGCGTATTGTTTGTGATTATCTCTAATTATGTGGGAAATATTGACACGGAGCATGAAGCACGTCTTTCCGTTAATCATGGACAATTTGAACTGCAGCTTGACTATTCTGCTGAGTATGATGAAAGATATCCGGAGAATAATCTGGATACGATTCTGACGGATAATCCATTGAATGATTCGCTGATCGAAGAAATCAAAAGCATTCCGGGAGTGACAGATGTCATGACGAGAGAGATTGTCTCTGTAAATCTGAATGGAACAAGGTTTCCGGGTGCTATTGTGAGTAAAAAGGATTTTGATTTTATGCGCCAGGACGGGGATATTGGCTCTATGGACTATGATCAGGCGGTAAAGAATGGTGAAATTTTCTTTGGTTGGTTGATGTGGATGGAACAAGATGGATATGCTCCGGGTGAATCCATTGCATTTGACTTTGAGAATGGAAGTGAAACCTATACCTATCAGGGAAAGATTGCAGGATCCTTTGTAAGCGCGGACACTTATCTTGTCATTCCGGAAGGTGTATACCGTTCCATGAATCCGAGGGGAACAGCCTATGGCTATCTGTGGGTGGACTGTGATAAAAAAGATGTGGCATCTGTGGAACAGAGTCTGAATACTTTGATTTCTAATACTTCGCATATAAAAATGGATACCTATCATGCACAGTTACAATCTGCAGAATTCAAGCTGCATGATGAAGCTTGGCTGTTATCTGTTTATGGCGGTTGTAGGACTCATCGGTTTTATGAATATGGCAAACACCATAATCATGAATATTACGACAAAAAAGCAGGAATATGGTGTATTACAGGCTGTGGGTATGACAAATAAACAATTAAATTTATGTCTGCAGTTACAGGGAATGATGTTTACGGTTGGTACCATATGCGTAGCTTTGATCATTGGTCTGCCGCTCGGCTATGCACTTTTTTCCTATGCAAAACATAATGGAATATTTGGAATGAATATCTATCATGTTCCGATCGTACCAATTTTTATTATGATTTTTTTGGTCGGTCTGTTGCAGATTGTACTTTCCTGCGTTTTAAGCAGTAATCTGAAAAAGGAAACGCTGGTAGAAAGAATAAGGTATCAGGGATAGCACCTACCCACATCTGTAAATTGCCCTCAAGATATAATCTCGCATATTCAAGTGGTTCATCGACTGCAAGTGAAGTCAATGCACAGTCTGATCCGGGTGTGGTTTTTAAATCCTTTTCGGCTTCCCAGCAGTCAATGCGAAGCATATAGCCAACATTTGTATAAATGTCAATGCTGTTTCGTTGTGGATTGTATTCTGCAAATATTGTTCTCATCGTATCCCATCTCCTTATCATTTAATCAATCATTAGTAGCAAAAATTAAGAAGCATTTCAATCAGTCCACCATGTCACTTTTATTTTATGTTATACTGTTTTATATAATTTTTTTGCCCTTGTATTTGCCCTTATCAGAGTTCATAAACACTGATGGGACGATATAACACAAGGGAAAAAATAAGGGAAAGCTCACCTGCGACAAATCCAGTGTTTTCAAGGGTTTGCGGAGAATTTAATAACAAAATATAACAGTTATTAAATCTCTTAAAACAGGTGAAATCTCAATCGGAATTTGAAGAGGTAGTTAAGATGAAAGACGGAAAACACCCAAACCCCAATACAATCCATCCAATTGCAGGGTATGATAAAGAAATATATGTGAAGCCGACGATTACAAATCCGAATATTATTGTCGGGGACTTTACTTATATTGCCGATTCGGATTTTGAAAGTCATGTTTCACACTTATACGAGTGGAATGATGACAAACTCATCATCGGAAAGTTCTGTCAAATCGCCGCCGGAGTTGAGTTTGTGATGAACGGTGCAAACCATCAGATGAACGCCGTCTCTACATTCCCGTTCTATACCTTGGAGGGATGGGAAATGTCGCCGCCTGCAAAGACGGATCTGCCATTAAAAGGAGATACCGTTATCGAAAATGATGTTTGGATCGGGCAAAATTCGGTAATCCTTCCCGGCGTTCACATTGGAGATGGTGCAATCATTGGTGCAAACAGCGTTGTGGGAAGTGATGTTCCACCATATACGAAGGTCGTTGGGAATCCTGCAAGAGCAATTCAAAAACGCTTTGACGATGAACTGATTGAATTGCTGCTGAGATTCAAGTGGTGGGATAGGAGCATTGACGAAATCAACCGGCTGATTCCAATCTTGACTTGCAGTGATTTGGATAAAGTGAAAGCTGAAATCAAAAAGCAATTAGGCTGACAAATTCTAGTTTGCAATACCTAAATCCTAGAAAAGGAGACCTGCCGATGTGCGCACAAAAGCTATCGTTCGATTATGCACACATCTTGCACACTGTGCGTATCGTTCATAATGCACATAGTGTTCATCGTTCACGAGTACAAAAGGGGAAATCGTGTGATTGTATCAATTTTGTAAGGGCAACCGATCCTGCGTGTGGTATGGGTGGTTTCTTGCTTGCAGCTTATGAGCATATGAAGAGACAGAGCAAGGATATTGAAAAGCAGAAGTTCCTTAAGAATCATGCTTTATTTGGAGCAGATAATACTGCACTTGTAGTAACACTTGCATCAATGAATCTTTACTTACATGATATCGGTGTAAACAAGAGCCCTATTGCATATCAGGATTCTCTTATTGATACATCAGATAAGATGTACAAGGTGATACTAGCGAATCCACCATTTGGAACAAGACCTCAAGGAAGTGTGGAGGTTGCAGCTAATAGACCTGAGTTTGTAAAAACATCCGATAATAAGGTTAACTTCTTACAGCATATCATGTCTATTGTAAAAACAGGTGGACGTGTTGGTGTAGTTCTTCCGGATAGTGTACTTACAGATACTGGTGCAACAGCACAGGTAAGAGAAAAGCTTTTGAAGGACTTTAATCTTCACACCATACTAAGAAAAACTTGGAGGATACTATGAAACAGGCGATTGTAAATTTTTGCAAGTCAACGGATACGGGATTGTTCTTGCTAGATATGCCGACCGGCTTCGGAAAAACATATAGTGTACTTGAGTTTATGGTCGACTATTATGATTCGCCGGAATTCAAGGATAAGAAGATTTTTTTTGTTACAACTCTTAAGAAAAATTTGCCGGATAAGGAGTTGCGTGAACATTTTGCAAAGCGCGGTAAAGCAGATGATTATGATAAATATTGTTTGCGAATAGAAGCTAATGCAGATATGGTTGTAGAAAAATTGGATGAGTTATATCGTGCCAGAAAAATTCCAGCAGCAATCACTATGAAACAAGAATTTAAGGATTTACATGGTTCAGTAAAACTATTAAACGAATACAGAGATAAAAAACGTGAATTAAAAGGAACCAGTAAGGACATTATAAATGTTTTATGCAAGAACGCAGAGGATGCAATTCGTAAGCAGCAGGAAGGTGCCTTTCGTAAGGTGATAGAAAGCGAGCTGAAGCAGTTCAGAACACCAAAGGAAAAGTTAAAGAATATCGCTAATAATCCGGAATATCATTGGATAGGAGAATTGTATCCGGCGGTATATACGAGAGCGAAGCGAATATTTTTTATGTCAATGGATAAGTTTTTCTTGGGAAACACTACTATTATTGAACCTACATATAGCTTTTACAATAATGATATTACAAAAAATGCAATTATTTTTATAGATGAGTTTGATGCAACAAGAGACAGGTTACTTAATCAGATCATAACAAGAGGCTTAGAAAATCATATTGATTATTTAGGTCTGTTTCATCGTGTATATGCATCTTTGAAGACGAGAGATTTTCCGGCAGAGCTTACTACTGCATCGAAGTTACAACAAGTATATCTTGATGAACAAAAAAACGCGAAAAATCCTATGGAAATTATAGAAGGATTTGGTGGTGTGTTTGATGAAACATATAACCGTTTTGCGATGCAATATAGCTTCAAAACAGAAGAAGATGGTAAGGGCGATAGAAGTCGTAATTTTATTTTCAATGACTTACAGTTTCATTCGGTATTTGAGGGAGAAAATGCTTTTATTGATATAGATACCGATATGAAGGCAAAACAGAACTGGTTGCGTTTTACAAAAAGAAGACCAACAGAGAAAGATGGTGGCGTATTAAGTTTGCTTGCCAGTGTTAAAGGCTGCTTGACTTATTTTCAGAACGGAGCTAGAAATCTTTCGTTTAATTATAAGCATCATAAGGATGAGGATAAAAGGTCGGGTGACGATGATTATACGTTTGAAAATGCAATTGAGTCAGTGCTGACAGAGTTTCATTTATCAAGAGAACAGATAAGGTATTTGAAGCCTATCGTAATGGGAGGCCAGGTAAAGTCGAAGAAAGATAAAAAAGACAGCAATGGAAAAATGTCGTTAAAGTATTTTGACCGCTCTGTCTATAATAGGGGATTTCGCTATTATGATTTTATAGATGATCCTAATCACAGTATGCGTTCGGAGATTCAATTATTTGATTTTCAGGATTCGCCAGAACGTATTTTACTTCACTTGTCTGAAAAGGCTCAAATTATAGGTATTTCAGCTACCGCAACACTTGAAACGGTTGTTGGCAATTATGACTTAGAATATCTTCAAAGGATGTTGCAGGATAAATATTATGTGATGCCAGAAGCAGATAGGTGTAGATTACAGGAGTCATTTCAAACTTTTGTTGCAAACTATGATAAAGTAAATATTCATGTGGAGCCAGTTTCTTATAATGCGGATGATAGAGTTGAATTATCAGAGATATTTAACGGAAACGAAGCACTTATAAAGAAGTATGCGGAAAAATTATCAATATCATTTGAGCGCGTTGAATATGCAAAGAATAACTTTATTCGTGTTGTAAAGGTAATGAAGGCATTTATCTTAAATGATTCGGTTAAATCCTTCTTGTGTCTTAATAATAAATTGCCGCAGGAGAATAAGGGGCTTTTTGATATTAAATTATTAGAGGAATTCGCAGACGCTATTATTAAGCTTTATGGTATCAAGGGATTAAAAGGTAAAGACTTGTTATACAGTATAAATAGTGAAGATTATGATGCTAAGCGTGCGGAGTTTATACAGAGATTGTCAAAGGGAGAAAAACTCTTTGTTATATCTTCCTATAATACAGTTGGTGCGGGACAAAATTTGCAATATAAAGCACCGGGGAATGCTACTATTGTAGCAGTTAATGATTACGATAGAGGAGATATGGAAAAGGATTTCGATTGCATATATCTTGAGAAGCCGACGAATCTTCTGGTGAATGTGGATAGCAAAAAGGGAATTGAAGCTGAAGATTTAATTCGTTTTGTATATCAGATGGAATTCTTGATGGAAAGAGGCGAAGTTTCTCGTAAAGATGGGATTGCAGTAATTAAAGATGCATTTATATGCTTCAGTGGTGGATATACTTTTTCGGGAAAAAAGGGAGAACCATATAAAACAGATTCTGTAAATAATTTTGCGATTCGAACATTAATACAGGCAGTAGGAAGAATATGTAGAACTGGTCTTAAGAATCCGGATATATATATTTATGTGGATAATACCATTTTAACAGATTACGATTTGTCTGTTGTGGAGCAACGAATGTTGAATCCTGAATTTGCAGAATTAGTTAAAGTGGGTAAAACATATTATAATGGTCAGGCAAATGAAAATTCGGATATTGCCGTAATGGAAAATCGTGCCGGAACATTAGCACTGAAGGCAATGCAGATTATAAATGAGCTGAAGCGCAATTGGACTGAGGATAGTATAGATTATTGGAAAGCATTGCGTGAGCTATGCCTTATGAGGCCTACACTAAGCAGAAAAAACGTAGAACAGAATTCGCAATATCAGCTTGTATATATGTGTGCGCCGGGAGAAATTACAGCTTATTCTTATGAGCAAGAAGGAGACTATAATAAAAATATAAATATCAAGTTTGACGGTAGTCTTCCACGAAAGATGTCAGAGGATGAGGTGCATTTGAAAGAGATTATGCAAATCCCAGGAGTGAAAGCATTGTTTGAAAAGCATGGATATGCAACGAGCTTTGTTCCTAGTGAGTTTATATTGACGCCACCTATGTTTAATAATATTTATAAAGGTGCCTTAGGCGAAGTTGTTGGTAAATATATTTTAGAACAATATGCAGGAGTAACGTTGCAGGAAATGCCACCGGAGTTTTTTGAATTGTTTGATTATACCCTAGGTAATGGCGTGTATGTTGATTTCAAGTTATGGAAAGAAACCATGTTAATATCTGCGGAAGAAGAAAAGAAAAACGTCCTGGAAAAGCTAGATAAGTGTGGAGGAAAGAGAGCGGTAATAATCAATATTATGCTTGATCACAATATGCAGATTACGTCTAGTGATAATGGTAGAATTATTGAGATACCATATTTATATCGGTTGGATAGAAAAGAAATAGGAACAGAAATCATAGCAAAAATAAATCGGGAGGGATATTTGCAATGAGTATAAAGAAACTTTATTCGAATGAACTCCTGGCTTCGTTTGAATATTCCAACATTGACAAAGATTATGATTTTTATTATGTTACAACATCGGATAAATATATAAAAGGTGGAGCTACTTTTCTAGATATTGATGATATAAAGATATCAGCTCTGCAATTTGAAAGCGGAAAGAGTTTTTGGGTTATGCTTCCTAAAAACGCTATTTCCAGAGCTGAGTTTGTACGTTTGTTGAATGCAAAAGAGGATGGAGATAGTTTGTCTATAAAATCTATGACAAGTAGCAGTATACCGGAGTATTTGTTGACACAATTGTTTTTGAATGCGCTAACGAGTCCGGTTGATGAAATGATATCTTTTAATAATCTGTCAGGGAAATTATTATGTTTTCGACCTGCATGGCTGAATAAGGATAAGGAGAATTTTATTTGGGGTATGCAGTGCCTTGAGGTGAAAATCGGAGATGATATGTGTGTAAAATTGGTAGCACATAGGTTGACATCACTGGCACTTAAAAAGCAAATGAAATTTGAAAAAAGAAAGTTACAGGATTTTCCGCAATATGAGTTTAGTTATAACAATAATACTTTAAAACGAGTATCTAATGAAAATAAAGACCGTAGAGAAAACTTTATTATAAAACCCGTAGATGGTGAAAGGGGTAGCATTACATTCTTTGACTTTACGGATTATGAAACGTTTTCATGTACCAAGATGGGTGTTTTATATGATATTTTGAATGCCTTACATGATGAATTTGGTAAGTATATTCGCGTTAAATTTAAACAATATAGTATTGACGAAGTTTTGGAATATAAGCGTGCGTCGTTGGAGTTATATAAGGATATTGTTAAAAAGGAAGTTTTGAATTCTGGAATTAATATAGTGGATGCTGTACACACTGAAACTTCTGAAGATTATTTGCAGGATGTAGCGGATGGTATTAATAAAATTATTCCAGAGGCAAAATGCAGCGTTGGTAAAAGATTATCAAAGAAGAAGCTTAACGTACGATATATACATGATAAATCTTTCTATTCAGATTCGGAAGTGGACCCGCATCAAGAAAGCATGGAGGATTATGTTGTTCAGCATATTACAGTAGAGAATTTTAAACACCAATCATCAGCGGCAGTTTATAATATTCTGAAAGAGCTTGTAATTAAGAAGGACATTGCTACTGGTAAAATTACATTGGTGGATTGGAGTCAATACGGATATAAAGCAGACTGGTTATTTGGTGTAGTTTTAGACGGTACATATTACTTCATGACCATTCATCCGGACGGTTCATTTAAAATTGAAGCATTGAAACGAAATCTTTTTACCATGACAGAGTATGATAAATACATGGATTATTTCGGTTTGAATGAAGAAAATAAAAATGATTATTGAGGAGTTATAGGTCTAGTAAAAGATGCAGAGGGTAATATTAATCTTATAAAGGATACTAATATGTATTCTATGCCTGATTATACTGCGATGGGTGATGTGCTTAAGAATGTAGCTAGTGAAGGTAGATTTCCAGGAAAAGACGTAGTAACTTGGCTTCGTCTAGTAATGGATACAACAGATAAAATAAAAGTACACGCAGAATTGGATATAGTTATCCCGCATATCGACGTGAATGCAGAATACACGAAAGCCAATGTAATGGGATTATTCAAAGGAATTACAACAAAGAAAGAAGTTGTGCGCTATGTTTTTGAGAATACCGGTATTATGCTATATGCCTACCTGCGTGGAGAAGAAGAGAGACGCGAGTATCTTTCCGGAAATATAGACATTAATTATTTTGATTATGATGATACGCATGCAAAATATTCAGTTGGTGAAATTGGTAATGGAATGAAATACACAATTGAGAGAGCCAGCGTAGTGCGTGAGATACAGGCGGTAGAAGGCAGCAAGTTAATTTTTAAGAAAGTGTTGCCACTTATGGGAGTAGAGTTTGTAAGGTATGGAATGTTAACGGTTGTTCCGTTTCCGTTTAAGTATTTAAGGGAATATATTGTGAAAGAAGAAAAGAGCGTATAAACAATGAAGGTCACTAGCGCAGTACTAGCGGCCTTCTTCGTTTTTACGCTTGGTATAATCGCTGGATTTTTGTATACGGTAAATAGTTAGTACCGTGCTTTTCACCTAAAACCATGAGATAATCCCTTTGTAAAACTAAAAGTTTTTTAAAGGAGGATCTTATGGATAAGATCACACGTCAGGTCCGCATTGAACATTGGACCCAGATCATGAATGAATGTTTGAACAGCGGTATGAATAAAACTGAATGGTGCCGGGCTAATGGGATCTCAGACAAACAATTCTTTTACTGGCAAAGGATTCTCAGAAAAGAAGCTTTTGCTGCTTCGACATCAAAGGACCTTTCGGTTATCACAGACCCGGCAGATGAAACCAGCCCACAAAAGATTTCGTTCGCAGAGATCAGCATTCCAATAAAACAGGAGTCTGTCAGAAATGGACTCCATCCGGATATCATCCTCCGAAAAGGACCGGTCTCTGTAGAGATATCCAATTCCGTTTCAGCAGAACTCCTGTCACGTATCGGAGATATCTTTCATGCTGAATGATGCTTCCGGGTTCCGCAGGATCTATCTCGCTACCGGCTACACAGATCTGAGACGTGGTATGGAGGGGCTTGCATCCATTATCAAGTTCAATTTTCAGCTGGATCCGTATCAAAAAGATATTCTGTTCCTGTTCTGCGGAAGACGTACTGACCGCATCAAAGGGCTGGTCTGGGAAGGCGACGGCTTCCTGCTTCTATACAAAAGACTGGAGTTGGGTGCATTCAACTGGCCCCGCACAAAAGAAGAAGCATTGGAGATCACCCCAGAGCAGTACCAATATCTCATGCAGGGACTGGAAATTGTTGCACGCCATCCGATCCAGGAAGTCAGACCGGATAAGATCTTATAAGATCCTGTGCAAAACAGAGAAAATAAAAAAACATCTTCCAATCATCATAAGTCCCGAAAAAGAGTTATCCACTTTTCATAATTCCGCTGCCTTCATTTATTCAGGAGTACTTTCAGGCCCCTTTACAGGGCTTGTGGATAAGTACTCTGAAAAGCCCGAAAAACTAATAGTTTTTTGAGGTTTTCAGAGTATTCATCTATTAGTAAAAATGACGAATACCCTGTCTGCCTGATTCGCTTTTTCTTTATCTTTGCGTTACAATAGGAACATCAGATAAAGGAGAACGGCATCCATGGCAAAAGTATATACAGAAGAAGTGGACATTGAAAGAGTAAAAGTGGACATTAAGAGTGGAGAAGTGGACATTGAAAGCACAAAAGTGGACATTCGAAATAAATTACTTTCTTTCTCAGATACGATTTCAGAAAAAACAATAAATCATACAGTAGAAATATTTTCAAAATGTGGAAAAGAAAATTGTTTCGGAAGAACGATAGTTGAAGAAATTACTGGATTAAAGCCATCAAGAGCTTCCAAGTTAATAAAACTGTTGGTTGATAGTGAGGTAATCGTACCTGTAACAGGACATGGAAAAGGAAAATATCGGTTTCAATAAAAGTGAACATTGAAAGGGTGTTAATGCCATTCGCAAAAATGCCCAAAACAAATCGGCGTACTGATATATTACCAAATATGGTAGCAGTATTTAGAATAATTTTGTATTATAAAAGTGTTACAAAATATCGGCGTACCCGCCACACGTTTACAAAGTCAAACGGTCTGTACGCCATGTCTTAACCTTATGATTGCAGATATTAGCAACCTGTCAAAGGGTGTAAAAACTCAGTAACTATGCGGGTTCGCGTACTGTTAAAGCAGTGAAAAACGACACCGCATGTGGAGACGGTAGTACTGCTTTCCCACAAAAAGCCAGACGGACATATCAACGTAAAAGTTGAGTTTGGCGAGGGTGAGGGAAAAGTTCCACTTGATAATATTGCTAAAAGAGCGGAAAGCTATAAGCCCAAAGAACGAGTGACCTACAAAATGATAAAGGAGTACATAGAAGCTAAATACGGCTTCAAAGTACATACCGCATATATTGCAGAGGTAAAGAGAGATTTAGGCTTGCCGATGTACGATGCTCCTAATGCGGTAGAGAAATTGAAACAGCCGAGGAAGCATCCAACTCCAGAGAAGGTTGAAGCAATAAAGGATGCATTGAAGCATTTTGAAGTGATTTAATAATGATGAGCGTATCATTAAAATAGTGGTACGCTTTTCTTTAAAATATTTGGGAAGCAATATATAAGTGCTGAATATGCTTGAAAGGAGCATTCCTGTAATTCATAAAAAGCGCCAATTGAATAAAAAAGAACCTCAAGGTATGATTGAGTTGCATCTTGGCGGATGTAAACAAAACAATCAAGCACTGGAGGTTCCAAATGAATTATACACAGAATGAAAAGATTGAGCAAGTAACAGATTCAACAATGGTTGTCGGAGTTGATATAGGAAGCCAGATACATTATGCAAGAGCTTTTGATAACAGAGGACGCGAACTTACAAAACGTATTTTTTCTTTTCATAACGATCTGGAAGGGTTCAATTCTTTCAACCTTTGGGCAGAGACACTTAAGACTGAGAATAAAAAGACTGCAGTTCTGATCGGCTGCGAGCCAACAGGTCATTACTGGTTTGCGTTTGTGAAGTATGTAAATGATCATCAGAAAAGATTAGTAATGGTCAATCCATTCTCGGTTAAGAAGATCAAGGAACTTGATGATAACAGTCCAAAGAAAACAGATTCAAAAGATCCGAAAACAATCGCAAAACTAGTTGTGGATGGGAGATATTCAATCCCATACATGCCAGAAGGCATTTATGCCGAAATAAGAGACCTGGTATACAGCCGTGAGCCTATATGGATAATCTGAGGCATAAGTGTCGTGAAGAGCCGTATGCCTGAATTGGGCACGTACGGATCTGTGGGGGATATACCTAGTAATAGGTGTTTCTACCCGACAATTTAGGACTCGTCAGAGGATGGTGATCCTGGTAGACATGAGAGGTTAGTTACGAGAGGTCCTCACCCACTGCTTATTGCTTTTCGCAACCTCCACAGGGGAGTTACTTGATTCGGTTAAAATATATGTAAATTTTCCACCAAAATATTATTGACGTAAGAAAAACCACATGGTATTTTATTTTTGGAAAAAATGAAAATTATTTTAAAGGCAAACCTGTTGAAAGGCAGGGTCGCAAAGCCAGAAGGGACTAAAGTCAGAAAGTTTGACCATGTCAGCCGGTTGCCACTGTTTCCATATCATCATAATATATGGAAAAGATGTTTGAACAGGAGAGATTCCGATACCTTTTATACTATATAGATGTGTGATTTTAAAGAATATAGTAGGGACACTGGCAGATTTTGGCAGATGTCCTTTTTGTATGCAAAAATGGGTAACAAAACTAGCAGGGACAGGTTTTCTGTATACAGATAAAAGCAGGATGAAGAAGGCATAAGACGGAGAGAGGACTTTTATAAAATGAAAAATTATGAAGACAAAATATATTCCTTAGGTGAGACTGTAACGGGGCAGACACAGGCCATGTCACAGGCCGTACAGAAAACACTGGAAAATAATGGCGGGGTAGGTATAATGACAGGATCTTATGACCAAAACCTGTCTATTTTGTCTGTGGATAATCTGCTGTTGCATAGTACAGGATATACATTCGATACTTTCATGGAACAGACAAAAGGCTCATTGAGAAATTTCTTTTATGACGAGGAAGATATACTGGAGCGAGACCGTTTTTTGCAGCTTCACGGAACAGGGGAAGCACAGATCCTTGCAGCAGACGGTACAGTGAATAATGTACGGCTTTGTAAAGAGGATGCGACAGATGAGGCGGGCAGACAGATCTGGGTTATGTCCGTACAGGTCAACTGGGATCATATAAATTTGGCACTGCTCAATGAGGCTATCTGTTCCGGCTTCTGGTATTTTGACTGTGACGAAAACAGTGAGATTGTGAATGCAAACTGGAGTCATGAATTTCGAAAAATGCTTGGCTATCATGACACCCTGGACTTTCCGAATAAACTGGAATCCTGGTCAGATCTTCTGCATCCACAGGATAAAGAAAGAGTAATGGTGCAGCTTCAGGCGGCAATTAAGGATAAGACGAACCAGATAAAATACCAGGTAGAGTATCGTATGAGAATGAAGGATAATCAATACCAGTGGTTTCGGGCATCGGCAGAAGTAATACGCCGTCTGGATGGTTCTGCCAGCAGGATTGCCGGGATTTTTATTAACATTGATGGGGAGAAAAAAGAAATCATGCAGGCACAAAAATCTGCTGCTTTCCACCGGGCTTTTACGAAAGCAGATTTGTGCGAGTATTATGTGAATCTGGAAGCGAATACTTTTGATACCTTTAAGGTTGAACCGTCCCTGATGACCGTCTTTGAACAGAGTCATACGTGGGATGAATTGATCCGGCATTTTGTGGATTCCTATGTTGTGGAGACAGATAAGAAGGCGGTATCCTCTTTTTACGACCGTGGTTATATTGCAGAAAGGCTGAAGGGGCTGGAAACCGAATTGGCTTTAGAGTGCCGTATCACTCTGAATGGAGAAGAACGATGGGTCCGCAATGTGGTCATACGTGGCGAAATAGAGGATTCAGAATATGCCATGATCTTTCTACGTGATATCACAGAGACAAAGGTAGAGAGCGCACGGCATCTGCAGATGGCAGCAGATAATGCTTCCATGGAGCAGCTGATCCAGAGCATAGTGCGTCTGGTTGACCGCTTTGTTGTCTGTGATCTGGAAAATGACAGATATGAATTCTACAATCTGAATGGACAGATGATATATAAACCTCTGGGATTTTATCATGATTTTCAGATGCAGGTTCTTGAAAAATATAAGACACTGGAACCATTGGAAGTTATAGATATCCTGATAGCCCCGGATAATATTCGGAAAAAACTGAAAAGTGAAAATGATATTTATAAGTTTGAGTATTGCAGCCTGGATGAAAAGACTTATAAAATCGCTTCTTATATTCCCTTGGAATGGAAGAATGGAAAGCTGGAAAAGGTATTGCTGGCATCCATGGATGTGACACAGGAGAAGAAAGCAGAGATTGAATCCCGTCAGGCACTGAAAGAGGCTTACCGGTCCGCAGAAAATGCAAATCGTGCGAAAACAGAATTCCTTTCCAATATGTCCCATGATATCCGGACACCAATGAATGCGATTGTGGGTCTGACAGCAATCGCAGGAGCAAATGTTGAGAGCCAGGACAGAGTCATTGAATGCCTCGGCAAGATCACAGAATCAAGCCGCCATCTGCTGGGGCTGATCAATGAAGTATTGGATATGGCACGCATTGAAAGTGGAAAAATGACACTGGCACAGGAAGATTTCAATCTGTCAGAGCTGGTAGATAATCTTATTACACTTACGAAACCGGTGCTTGATGAACATAAACATAATTTTGATATACACATCAATCATATTGAACATGAGGCTGTCTGTGGTGACAGCTTGAGGATTCAGCAGGTATTTGTGAATCTGATGAGTAATGCGATCAAGTATACACCGGATGGCGGGAATATTATTTTTTCCATAGAGGAAAAGCCAAATGGATTTTCAGAACTTGGATGCTATGAATTTACGATTGAGGATAATGGGATCGGTATGTCACCGGAATTCCAGAAAATCATGTTTGAGCCGTTCAGCCGCGCGGATGACCACCGGACAACCAGAGTCCAGGGAACTGGTCTGGGAATGGCAATCAGCAGAAATATTGTGAACCTGATGAATGGCACTATTAAAGTGGACAGTACCTTGCACAAGGGAACTAAAATCACAGTAACAATTTATCTGGAGCTTCAGGAAAAAGAAAAAGAACAGGACAGAAATCTGATGAATCTGCCGGTCCTGGTTGTGGATGATGATAGGACATGCTGTGAAAGTACAGTTGCAACATTAAAGGAAATCGGTATTATGGGTGAATGGGTTCTCTCTGGCAGGGAAGCGGTTGAGCGCTGTTATGCACGGCATGAGTTGAAAGATGATTACTTTGCTGTTATTTTAGACTGGAAGATGCCGGAGATGGATGGCATAGAAACAGCCAGACAGATCCGGAAGCGGATAGGAAAAGAGATCCCCATCATTGTACTGACATCCTATGAATTCAGCGAAATTGAAGAAGAAGCAAAGGCTGCAGGTGTAGATGCTTTTATTGCAAAACCGCTGTTCCGTTCCCGGCTGACGGCAACACTGCGGCAGTTTACTTCAGGAAGAAAAGAAAAAATAGCAAGAAATTATCTGGAGAAGCTGTCAGAATCAGACTACACGGGAAAAAGGATTCTGCTGGTTGAGGATAATGAGTTGAACAGAGAAATTGCTGGTGAAATTTTACAGATGACAGGTGCAAAAGTGGAAACGGCAGAAAATGGGAAAATTGCAGTTGAAAAAGTGGAAGCTTCTCCGAAAGGTTCGTATGATCTTGTTTTTATGGATATCCAAATGCCTGTCATGAATGGTTATGAGGCAACTGCAGCAATCAGGAGCCTTCCGGGTGAAAAGGGAAAACTGCCTATTGTTGCCATGACTGCCAATGCTTTTGCAGAAGATGTACAGCTGGCCAAAAATACAGGCATGAATGGACATATCGCGAAACCGCTGGATATGAATAAGCTGAATGATGTTCTGGAAAGCTGGCTGTAACTGATTTTCATGTGATCACAAAGTATATTACTAGGAACAGAGTGAACAGTAACAGTAACTCAGGTGATGCTGCATAAATCCTCAAATACTCCTTGCAATAAAAAAATACAGCAATTATAATATAAATACAAAAGCCGGATGCGGAGGCTGACTTCTGAAAACAAAGAAAGGAAGTATAAAATGGCGAAAATTTTAATCAGTCCGTCCAAATATTTACAGGGTGCGGGAGAAATGAAGAATCTTGGAACTTATGCTGCAAAGAGTGGAAAAAAAGCGTTGGTTCTGATCAGTAAAGGCGGATATAAAAGAATCGGTAAAACGATCGAAGAGAGCTTTGCTGAGAGTACCTGTGAGGTGGTTTTTGATTATTTTAACGGAGAATGCTGTAACAGTGAGATTGATCGTCTGGTAAAGATCGTAAAAGATGAGCAGTGTGATCTTACCATTGGTATTGGTGGAGGAAAGATCTTTGATACAGCGAAGGCAGTTGCATACTATGCGGGAACACCGGTATTTATCTGCCCGACGATCGCATCTACAGATGCCCCTTGCAGTGCTTTGTCTGTTATTTATACAGAAGAAGGAGTTTTTGAAAAATATCTGTTTCTTCCGGCGAATCCGAATCTTGTTCTGATGGATACAGATATCATCACCAAATCGCCGGTTCGTCTTACTGTGGCTGGTATGGGAGATGCACTGGCAACATATTTTGAGGCAAGGGCATGCAAGAGAAGCGGAGCAACTTCCTGTGCAGGAGGTAAGACAACAGAGGCTGCCATGGCACTGGCTGAACTTTGCTTTAATACCTTGATGGATGAGGGCGTAAAAGCTAAGATAGCTCTGGAAGCAGGCGTATGCACACCGGCAGTTGAGAAAGTGATTGAGGCTAATACACTTCTTTCTGGAATTGGTTTTGAAAGTGCAGGACTTGCAGGTGCACATGCGATCCATAACGGATTTACTGTACTGGAAGAATGCCATCATATGTATCATGGAGAAAAAGTTGCATTCGGAACCATCACACAGCTGGTACTGGAGAATATTCCCCAGGAAGATCTGGAAGAGATCATCTTATGGTGCATTGAAGTAGGACTTCCTGTTACTCTGGCAGAGCTTGGAGCTGGGAAGGTAACTGATGAGCAGCTTATGAAAGTTGCCACAACTGCATGTGCGGAGAATGATACACTTCACAACATGCCATTTGAAGTTACACCGGAAACTGTATTTGCAGCAATCAAAGCGGCAGATGCATATGGAAGATATTACCTGGATGAGGAATAAGCAGATAAAAAGTAAATAGCTGATATAAAAATTGCAATCTGCAGAAACAAGAGTTATCAAGTATTGTTATCCTGCAGGTTGCTTTTTTTTATGTATGGCTGTAATATAACAGAAAGATCAGTAAATATCGGAACAGAAAACATACGGAGGAATATTTGTGGCAAAAAAACGAAAACCCAAAATGGAGCTTCGATATTATAAGATGCCGGAGGGGAGCCCCATCCTTGCATTGCTTGGACAGAAGTGGGTTCAGAATTATGGGAACGATATCGATTATCTCCATTTTCATAATTATCTGGAAATCGGATTCTGCTATGAAGGACAGGGATTTATGATACTTGGAGAGGATAAGGTACAGTTTCATGACCGGGAATTTACGGTGATCCCATCCAATTATCCACATACCACAAACAGTGATATCGGAACTATCAGCCGTTGGGAGTATCTTTTTATTGATGTAGAAGGATTCCTGGATAAATTTATTAATAATTCGGTAAAAAAAGAAAAAATCGTTCAGCGGATCAACTCCAGATCGCTTTTTCTGAATGAAAAAGAAAACCGATCCATGGCAGGTAAGATCCTTAAGATCCTGGATATCATGCGGGATGGAGAGGAATTTTATCTGGAAGAAGCTAAGGGAGTTTTGGCATCGCTTCTTGTGGAAATCGCAAGGATAAACCGGGATTCAGGCGAAGAACGTTGCAGCGAAGGCAGAGGAAAAGTCATGGATATGATCTCTAGGTTCCAGGAATATATTTCTGATCATTATATGGAGGATCTTCGTATTGACGAACTGGCAGAATACTGTCATATCAGTGAAACTCATTTGCGCCGGATATTTACGACTTATATGAAGATGAGCCCGCTGGAATACATCAATACGATCCGTATCCAGGCGGCCTGTGATTATCTGAAAAAAACAGATCAGCCAATTGCAGATATAGCACATAAGTGTGGTTTTACCACCAATTCCACATTTAACCGGAATTTTCGTCAGGTTACGGGAATGACACCTCTGGAGTGGAGAAAACGTCCGGAGAACTATGAACAGCAGCTTCTTAAGTTTGACATCCATTCAGAGGAAGGCTGGTAAAACGACAAAACCAGATCTGTGGATCTGTCACGACAGAATAGAAATATCAGACTGTATGCGGATCAGGCAGATAGAAAGAGGTAAGAAATGTACGATTACAGGATTGTGGAGCAGGTCTCCAGAAAAAAGAAACATATGTCAGGAGCTCTCAGAAAAGTAATGGTGATCTTTGCGGCAATTTTTGTACTGATGGGTATCACGATCTCTCAAGCATTCATGCTTCCGGGATTTCTTCTGGCGCTGCTTTACTTTGCTTATGACATATTCAGCCAGAGAGACTATGAATATACTATGGAAAACGGACAACTGACCATAGATGTGATCTATGGAAAAAAATATCGTAAAACAGCTCACGTGCTGAAGCTTGAGGAGATGGAAGTGACAGCACCTCACTATCATGAAAAAGTGGCAAAATATAAAAAGAATACCGGAACGGAGAAACTGAAAAAATACGATTATACCTCTTATGAAGATGATGTGCCTTACTATACCATGATCATTCGGGAAGATGGACGTAAAATAAAACTTCTTCTGGATCTGACAGAGGAAATGCTGCATACGATGAAAACACAGTTTCCTGAAAAGGTTTATTTTGCATAATATGCAGAAATGTTTGTGAAATATGTATGAAAAACAATATAAAATTTTATGAAATAGAAACAAAAACCTTCTTTTTTGACAAAAAATGTTCGCACAATGTCAAAAAAGAAGGTTTTTTGGGGCATCCTGACGAATGTAAAAAGAAAAAATCCTCAAAGTGCATATTTTTTGTAAAAATATAGCGTGACAATAGTGCACAATCAATAAAATGGTTGAAATTGCACATTATATGAACAATTCTGCAAACTATAGAGGAAATACGGATGCTATAATCTATTCATAAGCAAACGGGAAATGCTTAATAAAGGAGGAAAAGTAAATGAAGAAAAAATTACTCGCAGTATTAATGACAGGTATCATGGCAATGTCTTTTGCTGCAACTACTACAGCAGTATATGCAAAAGGTGATGACGATAACACCCTGACTGTATGGGCATGGGATCAGAACTTCAACATCAAGGCTATGAATATTGCAGGTGAGCAGTATGCAAAGGATCACGAAGGATTCAAGGTTGATGTAGTTGAGACATCTTCTGATGACTGCCAGACCAAACTTACAACAGCAGCAAACGCCGGAGATTACAGCACACTTCCGGACATCGTTCTGATGCAGGACAACAGCTATCAGAAATATCTGAAGAGTTATCCGGATGCTTTTACAGATCTGAAGGATATGGATATCAACTGGGATGATTTCGGAAAACTGAAACAGTCCTACTCCATGGTAGATGACACACATTACGGAGTTCCGTTTGATAACGGTGCAACAATTGCCTGCTATCGTACAGATATCCTGGAAGAAGCAGGATATACCATTGATGATCTTACAGATATCACATGGAGCAAATTCATGGAGATCGGAAAAGACGTTCACGAAAAAACAGGTAAATATCTCCTTACAAGTGAAGCAACAGGTGGCGATACTCTGATGATGATGATCCAGTCCTGTGGAGCAAACTTCGTAAATGATGACGGAGAGGCTTATATCGTTGGCAACGATGTAGCAGAGAAATGCGTAGATCTTTATGTGGATCTTGTAAAGAACAATGTTGTTAAATTAGTAAATAACTGGGATGAGTACATCTCCACAATCACAGGCGGAGAGGCTGCCGGTATCGTTAACGGTAACTGGATCACAGCTACACTGATGGGAACAGAGGATCAGAAGGGTCTGTGGCAGATCACAACAATGCCGAAAGTTGACGGCGTTGATACAGCTACAAACTATGCAAACAATGGCGGATCTTCCTGGTACATTACATCCAACTGCAAGAATGTAGAGCTTGCTGAGGACTTCCTTGCAAGCACATTTGGTTCCAGCACAGACTTCTATGATGCAATCCTTCCGGAAACAGGTGCAATTTCCTGCTACCTGCCGGCTGGTGAGTCTGAGGTTTACAATGAGCCAAGCGAGTTCTTCAATAACCAGCCGATCTTCTCAACAATTGTAGAGTACTCTTCACACATTCCGGAATTTACAAAAACTCCGTACCACTATGAGGCAAGAGAGTGCATCAACACAGCTGTTGTTAATATTGTAAACGGCGCAGATAAAGAATCTGCACTTCAGGAAGCACAGGATACACTGGCATTCAAGATGACAGAGTAAAGCTGAAATATTAATGAAATACAGGGCAGGGGACTGCATGCAGTCCCTTGTCTTATGTAAAGGTTTAGATGTTTGAAAGGAGGAGTTCCTGTGAATTCCAAAAAAAGTGGCATGTCTCTGGTAGCGAAACAAAGAGCGGCCGGCTGGATCTTTCTGGCACCGGCAACCATTATGATCGCTGTCATGAGTTTTTATCCGATGATCCGCGCATTTATCATTTCTTTACAGACAGGTGCCGGAGCAAACATGAGGTTTGCGGATCCGATCTTCAGTAACTATAAACGTATCATGATGGATAAGGTATTCCAGCAGTCCATCGTCAATACTTTCCTGTATCTTATTATTCAGGTACCGATCATGCTGGTCCTTGCGATCCTGCTTGCACAGCTTCTGAATAACAAGGATCTGAAATTTAAAGGCTTTTTCCGTACATGTGTATTTCTTCCATGTGCAACATCTCTTGTATCTTATTCTCTGATCTTCCGTTCTATGTTTGCAACAGACGGTCTGATCAACAGCATCCTGATCAAACTTGGAATTTTAACAACTGGCTATAACTTCCTGGGTAACTCCACAAGTGCAAAGATCGTGATCATCATCGCACTGATCTGGAGATGGACAGGATATAACATGGTGTTCTATCTGGCAGGTCTTCAGAATATTGAATATTCTGTATACGAGGCAGCAAAGATCGATGGTGCCAATGGCTGGAAGACCTTCTGGAAAATTACCGTACCACTTCTGAAACCGACAATTATCATGACATTTATTATGTCGATCAATGGTACACTGCAGTTGTTTGATGAGTCTGTCAACCTGACAAAAGGTGGCCCGGCGAACTCAACCATCACAATGTCCCATTATGTTTATAATACATGCTTCATCAACGTGCCAAACTTCGGATATGCGGCAGCAATGTCATTTATCATATTTATCATGGTAGCGATCCTGGCCTTTATCAATTTGAAAGTAGGTGATACACGTGACTGAGAAAAAGAATAAATCCGCAATTCAGAGAAGATTGATCCCTACATATATTTTTCTGATCATCGTATCATTTATCTCTGTATTTCCACTGTATTGGATGATCTCTGCGGCAACCAATACATCCACAGATGTATCCAGAGGCCGTATCCTTCCGGGTACATATTTTATGCAGAACTTTAAAAACCTGACTGCACAGCAGCCGCTGTGGAGAGCTCTTGGAAACTCTCTGTTTTATGCAGTTCTTACTACAGTGATCTGCCTTCTGATCTGTTCTATCGCAGGTTATGGCTTTGAGGTATATCATGACAGATGGAAAGACAGACTGTTTTCCACCCTGCTTCTTGCAATGATGGTTCCGCAGGTTGCAACGATGGTTCCTTTATTTAAGATGTTTTCAAAAGCCGGACTCTTAAATACAGCGGTAGGTTTTATCCTTCCGATCATTTCCACACCATTTATGATCATGATGTTCCGTCAGAATGCCAGAGCATTTCCTATCGATATCATTGAGGCAGCACGGATTGACGGATTAAGCGAGGTAAGGATCTTTTTCCAGATGTTTATCCCGACTATGAAATCTACTTATGCGGCGGCAGCAGTTATCACATTTATGAATGCATGGAATTCCTATCTGTGGCCGAAGGTAATCATGACAGATAATAAGGCGATGACCATGCCGATGTTGATCGCCAATCTGATCACAGGATATGTAACGGATTACGGCATGCTGATGTGCGGCGTATTATTCTGTTCCATTCCGACCATGATCGTATTCTTCGTATTACAGAAACAGTTCGCAGAGGGTATTACCGGAGCTGTAAAATAATTTTAAAACAAAAAGGATGCTGCCGAAATCTGTAGGTATATTGTATAATATGCTTTAACTGGATCACGCAGCATTCTTTTTATACCAGATCAACTGTGGATCAGTTGTCTGGTATAAATTTTCTCAGAGAAGAGGATGCTTTTGTCCGCTTGATGTGAATCAAATCATAAGGAGATAAAAAATGGCAGAGCAGATTAGATACAGCCATTATCTGCACGGTGGCGATTACAACCCTGAGCAGTGGCTGGACAGACCGGATATTCTGAAAAAAGATATCGAATATTTCAAAAAAGCCCATATCAATACCGTTTCCATGGGAATGTTTTCCTGGGCAGTGCTGGAGCCAGAAGAGGGAAGATATAACTTTGACTGGCTGGAAGAAGTGATCGATAATCTGTATAAAGAAGGAATTTATACGATACTTTCCACACCATCCGGAGCAAGACCGAAATGGATGGCAGATAAATATGAAGAAGTTCTTCGCATGGATCCGGATCGCACGAGAAGATTTTTCGGTGGAAGACATAATCACTGTTATACTTCTCCAGTATACAGGGAAAAAGTCTACAATATTAATAAGAAGCTTTCTGAACGTTTCGGAAAACATCCCGCAGTGCTTTTGTGGCATATTTCCAATGAATATGGCGGAGAATGCCACTGTCCTCTGTGCCGGGAAAAATTCCGGGAATGGCTGAAAGAAAAATACGGGACCATCGAAAATTTAAATTCCAGCTGGTGCACAACGTTCTGGAGCCATACCTATAACAGCTTTGATCAGATCGAAAGTCCTTCGCCAAAGGGGGAAAATGCTCTTCATGCACTTACCTTGGACTGGAAACGTTTTGTTACAGACAGGACTGTGGATTTTATGAAGCATGAGATTTCTGCGATCCGTGCAGGTGGTTCCGAGCTTCCGGCAACCGCCAATCTGATGTATGACTACAACGGACTGGACTATAAAAAATTTAAGGATGTTATGGATATTGCATCCTGGGATAATTATCCAAGCTGGCATAAAAAAGACAATTATACCACAGCGTTGGACGGAGCCATGCAGCATGATCTTATGCGAAGCATCAAGAAAGCACCGTTTCTTCTGATGGAATCCTGTCCCTCTGCGACCAACTGGAAGCCTATCAACAAGCTGAAAAAACCAGGAATACATCTGGCTGCCTCTCTGCAGGCAGTTGCTCATGGTTCAGACAGTGTTCTGTATTTCCAGCTTCGTCAGAGCCAGGGAGCCTCTGAGAAATTCCATGGTGCGGTGATCGATCACTACGGTGGGGATGATACTCGTATTTTCCGCGAAGTGACAGAGGTAGGAGAAGCGTTGGAGCAGATCCGGGAAACTGCTGGAAGCGTGACGAAGTCTCCGGTGGCTGTACTCTATGACCGGGAAAATGACTGGGCGCTGAAGGATGCGCAGGGACCTCGAAACGAGGATATGCATTATCAGGAAAATGTACTGAAACAGTATCGTGCTCTCCGAAGAAAAGGCTATAATACAGATATCATCAATATGGAACATGATCTGTCCCGGTACCGTTTGGTAACGGCACCGATGGCCTACATGTTTTATCATGGATATGCCGAAAAGCTTCGCGTTTTTGCAAAAAACGGTGGTACTCTGGTAATTTCCTACTGGTCCGGACTTGTAGATGAAACAGATAAATGCTATCTGGAGGGAACCCCTCACGGGCTGATGGAAGCAGCCGGTATCCGTGCGGAAGAGATCGATGCACTTTATGACTGGGAAGAAAACGTAGGTATCCCGGAAACAGGAAATCATCTCAGAATTACAGAAAGCTATACCTGCAAAAATCTCTGTGAACTTGCAGAGGTTTCCGGTGCGGAAGTGCTGCTGCGTTATGGAAAAGATTTCTATCAGGGGTATCCGATGCTGACTCACAAGAAATATGGAAAAGGCCATGTTTACTATGTAGCGGCAGATATGGAAGCAGCCTTTTATGAGGATTTTCTGGGAAGGGCAGCAGAGGAAGCAGGCGTGAAGATGCCGCTTACATTTATACCGGAAGGTATTTCTGTGACAACCAGAGAAAATGAGGATACGGAATATCTGTTTATCCAGAACTTCGGAGAAAAGACAGAAACAGTTTCTGTCTCGGGGGATTACGAAGTTCTCTACGGATCAACAGATGAAAATATTGCTCCGCTTGCCACCAGGATCTTAAAGCGGAAAAAATAATCACAGTAAAAAACACAGAAAAAAGTATAAAGCATATTTGTTTTCGGACGGTATGCTTTTTACTGCTGTCTGGGAAAGAGAAGGTAAAATGGCAGGTACACCAAAAGAAGAGATAAAAAGAATAGCGGATCAGTTTGCATTTACCGGAGAACTGGTTTCCTGCGGCCCCTGCGGAAGCGGGCATATCAACGAAACCTATATGCTTAGATATCGGATCGGAGAGATGGGGTCCATTAAGGTGATCCTTCAGAAGATCAATCGGGAGATCTTTCAGAAACCGGAAGAACTGATGGAGAACATTGCCGGAGTCACCGGGCATCTGAAAAAGAAAGTTCTTCAGAAGGGAGGAGATCCGGAACGGGAGGTTCTGAACCTGATTCCGACAAAGGACGGGAAGGCATTCCTGACAGATGAAAACGGAGAATGCTGGAGAGCTTATATTTTTATTACCGATGCAGTAAGCTATGATCTGGCAGAAAAACCGGAGGATTTTTATGAAAGTGCAGTTGCATTTGGAAAATTCCAGGAAATGCTAGCAGATTACCCGGCAGAGACTCTGCATGAAACGATAAAGGATTTCCATGATACAAAGAAACGTTTTCAGACTTTGAAAAATGCCATAGAGAAGGACAGCCGCCATCGTGCTGCATCCGTAAAAGAAGAGATCGCATTTGCGTTTCAGCATGAGTATCTGGCAAATGTATTCGGTGAGCTGCTGGCAAAAGGTGAGGTGCCCCTTCGGGTAACGCACAACGATACGAAGCTGAATAACGTTATGATCGACTTGGAAACAGGAAGGGGAATCTGTGTAGTGGACCTGGACACGGTTATGCCGGGACTTGCCATGAATGATTTTGGAGATTCCATTCGTTTCGGGGCCAGCACTGCATTGGAGGATGAGAAAGATTTAAGCAAAGTTTCCTGTGATATGGAGCTCTATGAAATCTATGTAAAAGGCTTTCTGGAAAGCTGTGGAGATAAGCTTAGTGCAAAAGAGATCGAGATGCTTCCCATGGGAGCTAAGGTGATGACTTATGAATGTGGCATTCGCTTTCTTACCGATTATCTGGAAGGAGATCATTATTTTAAGATCGACCGGGAAGAACACAATCTGGACCGCTGCCGCACACAGTTTAAGCTGGTGGCTGATATGGAACAGAAATGGGATACTATGCAGACGATCGTGAAAAAATATCAGAAATAAAAAAACAGGGATTTTTACAATGGAGGTAAAGTGATGAGCGAAACAAAAGGAAGAGTGACCATTCCGACAGATCTGGATGTGATCCCGGAGACACTGAAAATGCTGGATGAGTGGGGTGCAGATGCCATCCGTGACTGTGACGGAACGGAATTTCCGGCAGAGCTGAAGAAAACCGGCGCAAAGATTTATGCAACTTATTATACCACCAGAAAGGATAATGCCTGGGCAAAGGCCCATCCGGAAGAAATCCAGCAGATGTATATCATGACATCTTTTCACACGGCAGTGTCGGATACTCTGGAGATCCATCTGATGGATCATCTGTATCCGGATATGCTGGCGGTGAATACAAGAGATGATATCAGAAGATGGTGGGAAGTCATTGACCGGACTACAGGGGAAGCTGTCAGTACAGAGGAATGGTCATACGATGAAGAAAACGGAAATGTTGTGATCAGGCCGGCGAAAGAGTTTCATGAGTATACGGTAAGCTTTCTTGCATATATCATGTGGGATCCGGTACATATGTACAATGCAGTTGTCAATGACTGGAAAGATGTAGAACCTCAGATCACTTTTGATGTGCGTCAGCCGGCAACACGTGCACATTCCATGGATCGCCTCCGCAGATTTCTGGATTCCCATGATTATGTGAATGTAGTACGATTTACTACATTTTTTCACCAGTTCACACTGATCTTTGATGAGATGGCACGGGAAAAATATGTAGACTGGTTCGGGTATTCCGCTTCGGTGAGCCCCTATATCCTGAAACAGTTTGAGCAGGAAGTGGGATATAAGTTCCGTCCGGAGTTTATCATTGATCAGGGATATATGAACAACACCTACCGTATCCCATCAAAAGAATTTAAAGATTTCCAGGCTTTCCAGAGACGGGAAGTGGCGAAGCTTGCAAAGGAAATGGTAGACATTGTCCATGAATACGGAAAAGAGGCCATGATGTTCATGGGTGATCACTGGATCGGTATGGAGCCCTTTATGGATGAGTTTGCTTCCATCGGGCTGGATGCGGTAGTGGGAAGCGTCGGAAACGGAGCGACCCTACGTTTGTTCAGTGATATTAAACATGTAAAATATACAGAGGGAAGATTTCTGCCGTACTTTTTCCCGGACACCTTCCATGAGGGCGGGGATCCTGTAAAAGAGGCAAAAGTAAACTGGGTGACTGCAAGAAGAGCTATCCTTCGAAGTCCGATCCAGAGAATTGGATACGGCGGTTATCTGAAACTGGCTCTGGAATTTCCGGATTTTGTACAGTATATCAAGGAAGTCTGCCAGGAATTCCGTGTGCTCTACGACAATATCCAGGGAACCACACCGTACTGCGTAAAACGTGTGGCAGTTTTAAATTGCTGGGGAAAAATGCGCTCCTGGGGCAACCATATGGTACATCATGCCATCTATTACAAGCAGAATTATTCCTATTTCGGAATTATCGAGGCATTAAGTGGTGCGCCTTTTGATGTTTCCTTTATCAGCTTTGACGATATCCGTGAGGATAAAGAGCTGCTGAATGATTTTGATGTGATCATCAATGTAGGTGATGCGGACACTGCACAGTCCGGTGGTGAGAACTGGGCAGATCCGGAAATCCTTACAGCAGTGCGGAAATTTGTCTATAATGGCGGCGGATTTATTGGCGTCGGTGAACCGGCAGCTCATCAGTGGCAGGGAAAATTCTTCCAGCTGGATGACATCCTTGGTGTAGAGGAAGAAAGAGGATTTAATCTTAATACCGATAAATACAACTGGGAAGAGCATAAAGATCATTTTATCCTGAAGGATACAGATGGAACCGTAGATTTCGGTGAGGGGAAAAAGAATATTTTTGCACTTCCGGATACGAAGATCCTTATCCAGAAAGATCAGGAAGTCCAGATGGCAGTAAAAACCTTCGGAAAAGGCCGGGGCGTTTATATCAGCGGACTTCCGTACAGCTTTTGCAACAGCCGTATTCTTTACAGAGCCGTACTCTGGTCAGTGGCAGCGGAAGGTGAGCTTCATCGTTGGTTTTCTTCCAATTATAATGTGGAAGTACATGCTTATGTGAAAAATAAAAAGTATTGTGTGGTAAACAACACCTATGAGCCACAGGACACTACGGTTTACACAGGGGATGGAAAGAGCTTTGACCTTCATCTGGAAGCTAATGAGATCCGCTGGTATCAGATCTGAGAAAGCAGGATACAGGTTTACTGATAAAGAAAAGCTGTGAAATTGTCTGAGGGCGTTGACAGAGAAAAAAACTTATAATATAATAAATCCATTCTAAAAGTAGGAAAACAAAGCTGTTGTAATAGAGAAAATCTATTATAACAGCTTTTTGTTATTGTTGACAAACAATTTTGCTTACAAAGAGGAGGACTTTATGAACAAAAAGATCAAAACCCTGTTTTCGTATCTGATGATCATTGTGGGAGCAATCCTGGCCAGTTTTTCTGTTGCCTGTATTTTGCTTCCCAATGATGCCATCGATTACGGAACTGCCGGAATCGCCATTATCATAAGCAAGCTGACAGGGTATAACATGTCGTTATGTGTGCTACTTGTGTTTCTGCCGTTTCTCATAGCTGGGGTCATTCTTATCGGTAAGTATTTCTTTGCAAAAACGTTCGTGGGCTTTGTTGTCTACACAATAGGTCTTTCCTACTTTGAAAAAATCCCTTTTGAGCTGAATACAGAGCATTTTATTGCAGTAGTCTTTGGAGGTGCGATCCTTGGTGTGGGACTGTCTCTGATCCTTCGAAACGGTGGCTGTATTGACGGTTCTGAGATCTTTGCCAATATCATTGTAAAAAAGATCTACAATCATTCCGGAAAGGACTACAGTATTTCCTACATATTGATCGCATTTAATGCCTGTGTATACGGAGCGGTGTTTGTACTTCTTGACAGAGATTCCGCACTTTTAAGTCTTCTGGTATACATTGTGGCGACTTCCATCATCGATCATTTCACAGATCATTTTGAGGCACTGAAACAGGTGACGATCATCACAAAGGATCCTGATGCGATCATCTGTGATATTAAGGAGGAACTGAATAAAACCTGTACCATCATCAACTCTTCCGGCGTGATCGCAGGAGAGAACAAGACCCTGATCTGCTATGTAAATTATTTTGAACTGCAGAAAGTAAAAGAGATCATTTCAAGGAATAAAGGATCTTTCAGTACCGTTTCCACCATTGACGAGATCCTGCGGTAAGGCATGTCTGTAAATGAGAATGCAGATATTTCTTTGCAGAAAAAGAGTGCTTTTTCTCCGAAAAATAAAAGCAGAAAAAGCAGTATTGTGATAAAATAGAAGAAAAATATTTCAAAGACAAACTAAAATGATCAGAAGAAAAGAGGTAGATAGATTATGATAAAAGCAGAAAAAAAGACACTGAAGCTTTCGGTAGAGAAGCCTCAGTATATTACAGTAAATGATATTACTTACGCACAGGTGGATTCCTGGTTCGGACATTGCAGGCGGGATCTGAAACTGGATATAATCTACCCGGAAACAAAAGATGGAAAAATCTATCCCTGCATCCTCTGGATCTGTGGAGGCGCATGGCTGATGATGGATAAATCCGCACATAATCTTTATCTGAGCAGACTGGCATCCAGTGGCTTTGTAGTGGCAAGTGTGGAGTATCGTACTTCCAATCAGGGCCCGTATCCCATGCCGCTGCAGGATGTAAAGGCAGCTATCCGTTATCTGAAAGCCCATGCAGACCGGTTCCGCATCAACAAAGAGCAGATAGGAGTTATGGGAGAGTCTGCCGGAGGATATCTTACCTGTATGGCTGCGCTGGACAATGATCCGGCTCTGGATGTGGGAGAGTATCTGGAAGAATCAAGTAAGGTACAGGCTGCCTGCCCATGGTATCCGCCTACGGATCTTTCCGCATTTCCGTGTGAATCTGCAGAAAAATGTGCTTCTTCCGCAGAATCCCTTCTGCTTGGATTTAATTCCATGTTAAATAAAGAAAAGGCATACCAGAGCAGTCCGGTTTCCAAGGTTACGAAGGATGCACCGCCATTTCTGATCATCCATGGCAACTGCGATCAGGTCGTTCCTTATGTTCAGTCGGAAACTTTATACGGACTTCTGGAGAAAAAAGGCTGTGATGTTACTTTGCTGACACTGGATGGCGCAGACCATGCAGATATCCAGTTTTTCCAGGATGAGGTATGGAACCGGATCGCAGAGTTTTTCCATGAAAAACTGAAATAAATAAAAGACAGGAGCACAGATCGTCCAGCAGTTGTTGTAAATATGTGATCCTGAAAAGACCAAAATAGAAAAGAGAAACACAAATGATAACATTAAACGATTATCTGTATTCCGGAGATACTCTTCTCCGGATACTGAAGAAATACATTCGGGATCTTAGGACAGAGGCGAAGGAAAAACATAATGAGATCGATCTGGTACACTGTAATTTTTTGATCCAGATCCAGGAGCTTCTGGAGCATAATGATTTCCTCACTGCCCAGTCTCAGAAGATCCGGGAATTTTATAAATATATGGCAGGGGAATATCCGTTTCTGGCGTTTACCTTCAAGGGAAGAATCAAATCCCTGATCCGTGCGGAGGAAAAATTTAACGGATATGTAGTAGAATTTATTTATGACTACTATAAAGAATATGGGGAATATCCTTCCGTATCCCAGATCAAGGAACGGTTAAGCTGTTTCCGCGATTTTATTGCCTACAGGATCGTTATCGCCATGCCCAGATGTCATCTGAAAAATGGTGAGAATGTCAGAGAAGAAGAGCTTCGTTATCTTTATGAGATCGCCAATATACTTCCGGGATTTCTGGAAGAAAGAGGATTTACCGCAGAGCCGGCCAGAGGAGTGCAGGAAAGTACATCGCCACTGCTCAGCAGGGAAGCAAAGCCTTACTATAGGGATTACATCTGTAATAACAGTGAGGATGATTATCAGTCCCTGCATATCACGTTTTATGATAACAGTTCCCGAAGCTATATGGAAGTACAGCTGCGGACCAAAGACATGGATGATGTTGCGGAGATTGGTTCCGCCAACCATTTAAGCTATGAGAAAAAACAGGAAAGTGAACGCAGGAGAAGGGACGCGATTCCCCAGGGGGAATGTATCTATTTTGATGAGGCTTATGAGCGGGGCATGCGACTTCTTGGACTGGATCTTGCTGCGCTGGACGTTAATATGTTTGGTGCGGTAAACAACAGCCTGATCAATGATGGCTGCGGACTGTTCCGCGGAAGGATGATCCTTCCTTATGAGCATCTTTCCCGTTTTCAGAATGATATCGTTGACTGAGGGAGGATGACATGAAAGACTTGACAAAAGGGAAGCCTTCCACATTGATCCTGTCCTTTGCGCTTCCTGTATTTCTGGGAAATCTCTTGCAGCTGACGTACAGCCTGGCAGATACCCGGATCGTGGGAAGCTTTCTTAAAGAAGATGCGCTGGCGGCAGTAGGGGCCACCAGTCCTTTAAGCGGGCTGATCATCGGTTTTCTGATGGGCCTTGCAAATGGATTTGCCATTGTCACCGCACAGAAATTCGGTGCCGGAAACCGGGAAGAAGTACGAAAATCCTTTGCGCTGTCTCTTGTAATGGGCAGCGTGATTTCTCTGATCCTGACTGTTTTGGGACTTTTGTTTCTGCATCCGATCCTGAGGTTCCTGAATGTTCCGGATCATTTGACGGGAACTGCCAGGCAGTATATCTTTATTATTATCGCAGGTATGCTGGCAACGTTTCTTTATGATACCTGCGCGGCATCTCTGCGCGCACTTGGGGATACGGTGACGCCTCTTGTGATCCTGGCGGTGTCTGTAACTTTAAATATCGCAGGAGATCTGTTTTTTATTCTGGTAGTAAAAGCAGGAGTTCAGGGAGCGGCCGTTGCCACGGTACTTTCACAGACGTTGGCATTTCTGATATGCTGGTTTTACATGATCCGCAGGTATGAGATTCTACGGCTGAAAAAAAAGGATTTTTTCGGTCTCGAAAGAAATATGATGAAAAATATGCTGAGTGCCGGACTTTCTATGGGACTTGTAAGCTCTCTTGTAAATCTTGGTACACTGGCACTTCAGACCTCCATCAATCGGCTGGGAAGAGATATCATTGTGGCACATACAGCAGCTCGTAAGATCACAGAGATGTTTATGATCATGTTTGGCGTGTTCGGCCAGACCATGGCGATCTTCTGCGGCCAGAACGCAGGTGCAGGGAGGATGGACCGGGTACGCCATGGAATCGGTCTTGCAGTTCTGTATACCTGTATCTGGTCCGTGATGACTGTGATCTTCAGTTTTACCATTGGAAAACAGCTGATCTATCTGGTCACAGGAAGCCATAATGAAACGGTGATCCGCAATGCCGCCAATTATCTTAAATTTGATACGATCTTTTATTTCGTAACGGCTGTGATCAGTGTCCTCAGAAATGCTATGCAGGGCCTTGGAGAAACGGTGATCCCTCTGGTTTCCAGTGCGCTGGAGATGATCGGAAAAGTAGTGATCGCGGTGACTCTGGTGCCACTTCTCGGATATACCGGCGTGATCGTAGCAGAACCGATAGTCTGGGTCATTATGGTGATCCCGCTGATCGTGAAGATACTTAAGATGCCTGAATTAAAGAAAACAGTCTGAGAGATTCGAAGATCCGATGAGAAAGATTCGCGTGAAAAATAAAAAGCACATTGTATGGAATGAGCCGCCACCGGAAAGTATGACTTTTGGGGTGGTTCAACCATAGCAATGTGCTTTTTTTAATTTTACATAGTTGCTGTCGCTTCTTTTACGTTTTCCTTTTCAGGAAAGATATGTCTGAAAATAAAACGTACGATCGGACCTGCATAGATCAGCTGCCAGAAGAATGCCATCGGGAAGTTGAATGCGGTTGTCTGAAGCCATACAGCTACGAACTGATTTCCTGCATCCTTAAAGAGAATGGTTGCGGCAAGACTCATTAATGGGCACATGAAAGCAACGGAAGGAACGGAGATCGCAAGGATCCTGCTGAACGGATGACAGCTTTTGAAATCTACCATGCGCATTGCACAACCAAAAGCAAGCTTGGATACAATAAAGAAGTCAAGGATAAATGCGATCGGTCCCATGATCACCAGCTCATGAAAAGCGTCAAGGAACACGCGGTTTGTCATACTCCCTGTGTTCAGGGAAATGTTGTAGCAAATCATGGCGTAAACCATAAAAAATACCATGATAAGGGTAAAGATAACTTCCTGAAATTTGTTTTTTGGCATAAAAAATCCTCCTTTAAAATGATTAAATGATAATGTAAAACCTCAGAGCATGTGTTGTTCGTTAATCATTCAGGAGAATGTGCGTTTCCAATATATGACAGGATTTTGTCATAAACCATATTCGGTTTTTTGACCAGATCAAACTGCGAAGCAGTTATTTGGCTGTAAACAGGCAGCAGAGCGGTTTACGAATATCCGCTTGATACCGGCGATTATGATATCATAAGCAGCAAAGCCTTGTCAATAAGTAAAATTCGCAACATCCTGCGGAATGTTCTGAAAAAACATGGAAATATCAGAAGAGTAATTGAGAAAAAAATGGCAATAACTCCTCTTGACCGTTAAAGTTAGATATAGTAAACTTGTAAACAGTTAGCGGATTCTAACTAATGCGTAAAATTTGTGGCGGGCCGTATCCCCTGACAAAATGCGGCCTGAACAGGAGTTACGGACAGGGCGAAAAGACCAGACAGGAGGATAAATATCAAATGGATTATTTAGAGATTGAGAAGGTCATTGGAAGAGAGATTATTGATTCAAGAGGAAATCCGACCGTAGAGGCAGAGGTTTATCTGGCAGATGGAACGGTCGGAAGAGGAGCAGCACCAAGCGGAGCGTCCACAGGAGAATTCGAAGCACTTGAGCTGAGAGATCAGGATAAAAGCCGTTTTGGAGGAAAAGGTGTTTCGAAGGCCATTGAAAATATCAATACAGTAATTAATGATGCGCTGGCAGGAATGGATGCATCTGATATTTATGCAGTGGATGCTGCCATGCTCAAAGCAGATGGAACAAAGGACAAATCAAAACTGGGCGCAAATGCCATTCTTGCGGTTTCTATTGCGTGCGCACGTGCGGCTGCGATTTCTCTTGACATCCCCCTTTACAGATTTCTTGGTGGGGTGAACGGAAACAGACTTCCGGTTCCGATGATGAATATCCTAAACGGTGGTGCACATGCTGCGAATACCGTTGATGTTCAGGAATTTATGATCATGCCGGCAGGAGCACCAAGCTTTAAAGAGGGACTTCGCTGGTGTACAGAGGTATTCCACGCTCTTGCTGCACTTCTGAAAGAAAAAGGTCTTGCAACAAGCGTTGGAGATGAAGGTGGTTTTGCACCAGACCTTGGAAGCGATGAGGAAGCCATTGAGTACATCCTTGAAGCAGTGAAAAAAGCGGGATATGAGCCTGGAAAGGATTTTGTACTTGCCATGGATGCTGCATCCAGTGAGTGGAAAGGAAACAAAAAGGGGGAGTATGTTCTTCCGAAATGCGGAAAGAAATTTACATCTGCGGAGCTTGTTGATCACTGGAAAAATCTGATCGAAAAATATCCGATCTACTCTATTGAGGATGGCCTTGATGAGGAAGACTGGGAAGGCTGGCAGATCATGACAAAAGAACTTGGAGGAAAAGTACAGCTTGTAGGTGATGACCTGTTTGTTACAAATACAGAGCGTCTTGAGAAAGGTATCAGCCTTGGTTGCGGAAATTCTATTCTGATCAAACTGAATCAGATCGGTTCTGTATCTGAGACTCTGGAAGCCATCAAAATGGCACATAAAGCTGGCTATACAGCGATTTCTTCCCATCGTTCCGGAGAGACAGAGGATACAACCATTGCAGATCTTGCAGTGGCACTGAATACCTGCCAGATCAAGACAGGAGCTCCTTCCAGAAGCGAACGTGTGGCAAAATATAATCAGCTTCTCCGTATTGAGGAAGAGCTTGGTGATGCAGCAGTATATCCGGGATTCCGGGCATTCAATATCAAGAGATAAGATCATAACTAACACATTTCTCAAAAAGGTACGCTTTGGCGTGCCTTTTTTTGGCGAAAATAAGGTTGCCAGATTTCTCAAAATAGTATATTATGATTTACAGCCGTGTGAAAAAATAAAATTGAATATTGGAGATGCTATGAAAGAATACGTAAATACTTTTATGCGTTACAGGTTTCTTCTGGGAGAGCTTGTAAAAAAAGGAATCAAACTGAAGTACAGACGTTCCTATCTTGGTATCATCTGGTCTCTTCTTGAGCCGTTGCTTACCATGATCGTACTGACGATCGTATTCGGTACCCTGTTTGGAAACAAGGATCGGACATTTCCTGTATATATCCTGACAGGACGTCTTTTGTACACATTCTATTCCAGTGCCACAAAAGCGGCATTGAAATCAGTAAGAGCGAATTCGGCAATGATCAAGAAAGTTTATGTGCCAAAATATCTCTATCCGCTGTCAAGTGTACTTTTTAACTATGTGATCTTCCTGATCTCACTGATCGTGCTGGTTCCGGTAGGAGCAGTACTTGGTGTGGAGCCGACACTTTATATGCTCCAGATCCCGATCGCGCTGATCCTGGTATTTCTGTTGTCTTATGGTTGTGGAATGATCCTTGCTACGATTGGTGTTTTTTTCAGAGATATGGAATATCTGTGGTCAGTAGCGCTGATGCTGATCATGTATACCTGTGCGATCTTTTATTATCCGTCCAGACTGCTGAAAAGTGGTTTTTCATGGATCCTGAAATATAATCCGCTGTACTGTACCATCGATGTTTTTCGTTCAGGAATGTTCGGAGAGCCGATGAATCTTCATTATGCGGCATACGCACTGGTATTCAGTCTTGTGACGATTGCCATCGGAATGTTCTGTTTCAAGAAGAAACAGGATGAATTTATCCTTTATATTTAACAGGAGAAAAATATGGAAAAACCTGCAGTAGTTGTAGATAACGTGAGTATGAAGTTTAATCTCAGTAAAGAAAAGGTAGACAGCCTGAAGGATTACGTGATTAAATTCTTAAAAAAAGAAATTAAATATAATGAATTCTGGGCTCTTCAGAATGTTGATTTTGAGGTAAAAAAAGGTGACCGTGTAGGAATCCTGGGACTTAATGGAGCGGGAAAAAGTACTCTGCTCAAAGTAATTGCCGGTGTATTCAAGCCTACCGAAGGCAAGGTGGTCCGAAACGGCCGTCTGGTCCCTCTTCTGGAACTGGGAGCCGGTTTTGATTCGCAGTATACAGGACGTGAGAATATTTTTCTGTATGGTGCGATGCTCGGATATTCCAAGAAGTTTCTGGAATCGAAATTTGATGAGATCGTTGAGTTTTCTGAACTGAAGGAATTTATCGATGTCCCTATTAAGAATTATTCTTCCGGTATGAAGGCAAGACTTGGATTCTCCATTGCCACACTGGTATCACCGGATATCCTGATCCTGGATGAAGTCCTTTCTGTAGGAGATGCCAAATTCCGGAAAAAGAGTGAAAAGAAAGTCTTAAGTATGTTTGATAAGGGCGTTACGGTACTGTTTGTATCCCATTCTCTGGAACAGGTACAGCGCTTGTGCAATAAAGCAATGATACTTGAAAAAGGAAAACTGATCGCATATGGAGATATTGATGAGATCTCGGCCAAATATACGGAGATGATCAGATAAAGAACAGAAGGCGGCCCAGGCAGTCGCATAAATAAAAAGAACCGGACAGTGAACGGTTTGAATAGCAGATAGCCAGACGATTTGCGGAAATGATGCAAATGTCTGGCTATTGTGTTATTATATTACGAAGAAAACAGGGAGGCAAAAAGATGACTTTACAGCAGATCCTTGAAGAGGTAAAAAAAGGCCAGCTCTCTGTGGAGCATGCAGAGGACCTTCTGAAAAAAGAGGGATATGAAGAAATGGATTATGCGAAGCTGGATACTACCCGAAAAGCGAGGACCGGTTTTGCGGAGGTAGTTTACTGTGCGAGAAAAGCAGACGAACATCTTTTGAATATCTATCAGAAGCTTTATGAGGAAGATGGAGAAGTCTTTGGAACAAGGGCGTCAGAACATCAGTATGAACTGGTAAAAAAGGTTCTTCCTGATGTGGTTTATGATTCGGTTTCCGGAATTTTGAAGATTGAAAAAGAGAAGGAGCATATCGGAAAGGTGGCAGTGTGTACAGCCGGAACAGCAGATATTTCTGTTGCGGAGGAAGCTGCCCAGACAGCAGAGTATTTCGGCACACATGTGGAGAGGATCTATGATGTGGGAGTCAGTGGTATGCACAGACTCTTTTCCAGGCTGGATACGATCCAGGAGGCTAACTGTGTGGTTGCGGTAGCAGGAATGGAGGGTGCGCTGGCAAGTGTTATGGGTGGTCTTGTGAAACGTCCGGTGATCGCGGTACCTACTTCTGTGGGATATGGCGCCAGCTTTCATGGATTGTCAGCGCTTCTGACAATGATCAATTCCTGTGCCAACGGAATTGCAGTAGTAAATATTGACAACGGATTTGGGGCAGGATATCTGGCAACCCAGATCAATCGGCTTGCGGAGGGAAAATAAATGAGAAACAAATTATATCTGGAGTGTACCTCCGGGATCAGCGGGGATATGACAGTTGCGGCTCTTCTGGATCTGGGTGCAGATCAGAAAAAACTGGTGAGAACTCTTAAAAGTCTGCCGGTAAAAGGTTTCGACATAAAGATCAGCCGTGTGATGAAATCAGGGATCGATGCCTGTGATTTTGATGTACTACTGGATCATGATCATGAGAATCATGATCATGATATGAAATATCTGTATGGGCATGATGGAGATTCTTACAGCCAGGATCATGGGGAACATCATTATCAACATAGTCATGAAGCCCTGGAAGCCCATGAGCATCCCCATTCTCATGAACATCATGTACAGGAAACCCATGGAAACAGTCATACATATACAGAAACGATGCATTCCCACCACGGACACCATCACCATGAACACCGTGGCCTTAACGAGATCATGGAGATTATCGACCATGCAGATATGACAGATCGTGCAAAATCCTATGGAAAAAGGATTTTTAAGATTCTTGCCGAGGCAGAAGCAAAAGCCCATAATGTACCGGTGGATCAGGTACATTTTCATGAAGTGGGTGCAGTGGATTCCATTGTGGATATTCTTTCTGTTGCAATCTGTATGGATGATCTGGATGTGGAGGAAGTGATCGTTCCAAGACTTTGTGAGGGTAGCGGAACGATTCGCTGTCAGCACGGAATCCTTCCGGTGCCGGTACCGGCGGTAAGTAATATTGTAAGTGCTCATCAGCTGAAGCTGCATATCACATCGGTGCAGGGTGAACTGATAACGCCTACAGGAGCAGCCATTGTGGCGGCATTCCTTACATCAGAAAAACTGCCTGAAGATTTTACGGTGGAGAAAATCGGTATCGGAGCAGGCAAGCGCCAGTATGAGTGCCCGGGAATTCTCCGTGCCATGCTGATCCGGGAATCCGGGGAGGAGGCTTCAGGCAATGATGCTTGTACGGAAATAGACACCATTATAAAGCTGGAATCTAACATTGATGACTGTACAGGAGAAACGCTTGGCTATGTTATGGAGCTTCTGTATGAGGCAGGAGCCAGAGAGGCCAATTACATGCCTGTATTTATGAAGAAAAACCGTCCGGCATGGCTGCTTACCGTTCTATGTAAAAAAGAACAGGTTTCAGCGATGGAGCAGATCATTTTCAGAGAAACGACAACCATTGGGATCCGTCGCCAGGAGATGGAGAGAACCATTCTGAAAAGAGAGAAAAGAACGGTTACAACCCCGCTGGGAAATGTAGAAGTGAAGGTCTGCACTTTTGACGGACAGGAATATTATTATCCGGAATACGAAAGCGTAAAAAAACTTTGTGAAAAAACAGGGATTTCTTATAAAGAAGTATATCATATGGCTGTGCGGGGATAAGATCGGGTTGGTTGCCTTGTATAATGCACTTACATATTGACACCTTTTCGAAAAAACTATATAAATGTATATAGAAAGATTATTGCCGAACAGAACAGCTGGCAATGATACAGTAAGGCAGAGGCAGGAGAAGGATTTATGGCGGTAACAATACAGCAGATTGCAGAACAGGCAGGGGTTTCCAGGGGAACCGTGGACAGAGCGTTGAACCACAGAGGACGGATCAATCCGGAGGTGGCAGAGAGGATCTGCCGTCTGGCGGACGAGATGGGATATGTACAGAAAGAACGGAAACATTCCAGAACAGCTAAAGATGAAAGACTGAAGATCGGAGTGGTGACACAGCTTGCCAGATCTTCTTTTATGCAGGAAGTAAATCGTGGTATTGAGAAGGCAGCCGTGGAACTGAAAGAAAAAGGGATCCAGCTGATCCTGAAAGAGGGTCTTTCCGTTGATGAAGAGGAACAGCTGCAGGCCATTGAGGAACTGGAACAGGAAGGAATCCGGGGACTTGCGATCATGCCGGTAGACAGTGAGACTGTCCGGGAGAAACTGAATGCTTTGATCGAAGAGAAGAATATCCCAGTAGTAACCTTTAACTCTGATATTGTAGGAACGAGAAGAACCTGTTTTGTGGGAATGGATAACCGCAAGAGCGGACGTACCGCAGCCGGACTTCTTGGAATGCTGACAAGAGGAAATGGAAAGATCCTGATCATCACCGGATATTTCAGCAATCATGTTGACAATCAGCGAGTGGATGGCTTTGTGGAGGAAGCCAAGCGGGCTTTTCCACATCTGGAGATTGCCGGTGTTCACGGAAGCTTTGATGAAGCAGCTGAGGTGGAGCACATTATAGAAAATGCCATGATGAGTACTTCAGGGATCAGCGGGATCCTGGTGGTATCCGGAGGCCAGGCAGGAGTGGGTAAGGCATTTGAAAAGCTGAGACTTGACCGCAGGCCCTACGTTGTGATCTACGATCAGACTCCGAAGAATGAACGGGCACTGAAGAATGATCATGTGGATTTTCTGATCGACCAGAATGGATATGTCCAGGGGTATGAACCGCCAAGGATCCTGGCGGATATCCTGACAAAAGGACAGGAGCCGGAGAGAGAATATCTCTTTACAGATATCAAGATCAAAACAAAATATAACCTTTGAACATGTATTGTGCAAAGTATCATATAAAATAGTCTGCAGGATGAAAACTGCAGGCTTTTTTATATTACAGGAAATCTGTAAGATACTACGATATGGAATATAGATTCCAAGAAAACAACTGTCTGGATACATTTGATTGCGTGCTAATAGCGTGCTAAAAACATCAACACGCAAATGCACATGTAGATAATAGCTACTTTGAACAAAACAAAACTACAAAAATTGTATAGAATAACTGAAAAAAAGAAAAATGAAAAGAAGTACTTGCCCAAATTGTAAAACAGTGCTATATTAACATCATAAGAAACACGCAAGAAAGCACGCTGAACAAAAGAAAAAAGCACGCAAAGTAAAAAAAGCACATAAAAAAGAAGTAAAAAATAAACCATCAAACAAACGGAGGTAAGATCATGAAGTATATCGAATTTGATGAATCCAGACCAATGGACCTGGTGCTCCTTGGAAGAGTTGCCATTGATTTTAATCCTGCTTACAACGATCAGGTAAAGGAGGAGTTCAAACCCCTGAAGAAGGTACATATGTTTGAGAAATTTGTAGGAGGATCTCCTGCAAACATTGCTGTAGGTGTTACCAAGCATGGCCTGAAAGCAGGATTTATCGGAAAGGTTTCGGATGATCAGTTCGGTGAGTATGTTGTAGATTATTTTGATGAGAGAGGAATCGATACCTCACAGATCACAAAATGTACAAACGGAGAGAAGCTGGGACTTACCTTTACCGAGATGCTTTCTCCAAAGGAAAGCAGCATCCTCATGTATCGTAACCGTATCGCAGATCTGCAGCTTCATGTAGACGACATCCACGAGGATTATATCAAAAATGCAAAAGCGATCCTCATTTCCGGAACTGCTCTCGCAGAGAGCCCTTCCAGAGAAGCAGCGATCAAAGCGGTTATGCTTGCTAAGAAAGTAAACACAAAGATCATTTTTGATATTGATTACAGAGAGTACAACTGGAAGAATGCAGATGAGATTTCCATCTACTATTCCATCGTAGCTAAGGAAGCTGACATCATCATGGGCTCCAGAGAAGAGTTTGACCTTACAGAGAAACTGATCAAAGAAGGCATGACTGATGAGGAGAGTGCAGCTTACTGGCAGGCAAAAAATGCAAAGATCGTTGTCATCAAACACGGTATGAAGGGTTCCACAGCCTACACAGTTGACGGACAGAAGTTCAGCATCAAGCCATTCCCGGTTGAGGCAAGAAAAGGCTTTGGCGGCGGCGACGGATACGGCTCCGGATTCCTGTATGGACTGTATCAGGGCTGGGAGATCATTGACTGCCTGGAGTTTGGTTCTGCTGAGGCATCCATGATGGTTAAAAGCAACAACTGCTCCGATTCCCTTCCGGGACCGGATGAAGTTCACGCATTCATTAAAGATGAAAAAGAAAAATTCGGCGAAATGATCGCAAGAGTATAAAGAAAAGGAGTGGAAAAAATGGCAAAGACAGTAAGAATGACAACTGCACAGGCAATTGTAAAATTTCTGGATAATCAGTATGTTTCCATGGACGGAGTGGAGACAAAATTCGTAGAAGGATTTTTCACGATCTTCGGACACGGTATTGCTGTAGGACTTGGTGAGGCACTGGATACAAATCCGGGACAGCTGAAGGTTCTTCAGGGAAGAAATGAGCAGGGTATGTGCCACGTTGCTACCGCTTTTGCAAAACAGAGCAACCGCAAAAAAATCATTGCATGCGCTTCCTCCATCGGACCTGGAGCTGCAAACATGGTAACAGCATGTGCAACAGCAACTGTAAATAATATTCCGCTTCTTGTATTCCCGGCAGATACTTTTGCATCTCGCCAGCCTGACCCGGTTCTCCAGCAGCTGGAGCAGAGTAGCAGCCTTGCCATCAGTACGAATGATGCATTCAAGCCAGTCTGCAAATACTGGGATAGGATCACAAGACCGGAGATGGTCATGACCGCTCTAATCAATGCAATGAGAGTTCTTACAGATCCGGCTGAAACAGGTGCATGCTGCATCGCACTTTGCCAGGATGTTGAGGGTGAGTCCTTTGACTTCCCGGAGTACTTCTTCAAGAAGAGAGTGCACAGGATCACAAGACCGGTTGCAGTAGAGGAAGAGCTTGAGGATGTGGCAGAGGTCATCGCAGGAGCGAAGAAACCGCTTATCGTTGTTGGTGGTGGTGTCCGTTACTCAGAAGCCGGAGAAGCTGTTGAGAAATTCTGCGAGGAATTCAAGATCCCATTTGGCGAGACACAGGCCGGAAAGAGTGCCTGCCAGTCCGGCAATCCGTACTGTCTTGGCGGTATCGGTGTAACAGGAACCTACGCTTCCAACATCATCGGTAAAGACGCAGACGTGGTAATTTCTATCGGTTCCAGAATGTCTGACTTTACAACAAGCTCCAAGCATCTGTTCCAGAATGAGGATGTTCAGTTTGTAAGTATCAACAACTGCAGATTCCACGCATACAAGATGGATGCAGTAAAAGCAGTGGGTGATGCAAAAGCTACCGTAGAAGCACTAGCAGAAAAGCTTCGTGCAAGAGGATATAAATCTGCATACACAGATGAGATCGAGAAAGCAAAAGCTGCATGGGATAAAGAGATGGAGCGCCTTGGAAGCATTGAGTACACAGGAGATGATTTTGAGCCGCTGATCAAGGCAAGAGATCCTCGTACGATCCCGGAATATGTAAAGCTTACAAACGGAAAGATCACACAGACAGCAGCACTTGCAGCAATCAACAGAACTATCGACAAAGATGCAACCATCATCACAGCAGGCGGTTCCCTTCCAAGCTGTATGCAGCGTATGTGGAGAACAGACAAACGTGGCGGATATCACGCAGAGTACGGATATTCCTGTATGGGATATGAGGTTGCCGCTACCCTCGGTGTGAAATTTGCAGAGCCTGATAACGAAGTATATTGTGTAGTTGGAGACTCCAGCTTCCAGATGCTCCACAGTGAGATCATGACTATCATGCAGGAGAGACAGAAAGTTAATATCATGGTATTTGATAACTGCGGATTTGGCTGCATCAACAACCTTGAGATGAATCACGGAATCGGAAGCCTTGCAACGGAGTTCCGTTATACAGACGGCAAGAAACCGACCGGAGACCTGATCCCTGTAGATTATGCAAAGATCGGCGAAGGCTATGGTCTGAAGACCTATACCTGCCGCACCATCCAGGAACTGGTAGATGCTCTGGAAGATGCCAAAAAGCAGGAGATTGCATGCCTCTTTGATCTGAAGGTTATCCCGAAGACCATGACAGACGGATATGAGTCCTGGTGGGATGTAGGAATCGCAACAACATCTGAGAAAGAAAGTGTAAGAAAGGCCTGCGAGGGAGTTATGAAAGGCCGTGAAGAGGCAAGACTGTACTAATCTGGGAGGTAAGAAAATGAGTAAAGTATTTGGTTATCCGGAATATGACGAAAAAGGCGAAAAGATTCTTACAACATACGATAATGAGTACAAGGCCATGATGATGGACATCCGTGTTTACCGTATGAAAGCAGGAGAGACAAGAACATTTTTAAGAGAGGGTGAGGAGACAGCAGTTCTCCTCCTCTCCGGAAACATTACCTATAAATGGAACGGAAACGAAGCTGCAGCAACCAGAAAAGACGTGTTCACAGAGGGACCATGGTGTGTTCACGGATGCACAGGAACTGAGATTACAGTCGTAGCAAATGCAGAGTCACAGATCCTTGTTCAGTGCACAAAGAACGAGAAAGATTTCGGTGCAAAACTCTACAAACCGGAAGATGCTCCGTGGGGATATTCCTGCGTAGGCAAGTTCGGAAATGTTGCGAAGAGAAGAGTAAACACCATCTTCGATCATGACATTTCACCGGAGTCCAATATGGTTCTTGGTGAGGTTCTCAATGACAGAGGAAACTGGTCCGGATACCTGCCGCACAGACATCCGCAGCCTGAGACATACTTTTTCAAATTTGATCATCCGGAAGGGTTTGGAGCAAGCTTTGTCGGTGATCAGGTATTTAAGAGTACAGACGAGAGCTTTTCCGCAATTCCAGGAGGAGAGCTTCATCCGCAGGCAGTTGCACCTGGATATCAGATGTATACATGCTGGATGATCCGCCACATTGACGGAAATCCGTGGCTGCAGACAGACCGCTGCGAGGATGAGAGATATACCTGGCTTCATGACGCCGAGTTTTAAGGATTCGGAGATACTGATACTGGATCGTAAATAACAGGCAGCAGGAAGAGGAAAATGCTGTTGTTTGTGAGGAGCGGACAGCAGTAGACCTGCTGCTATTATGAAAAAAATTGTACTGACTGAAGGGAGATTTTGACAATGGCAAGAGAATTTATTGTACCTGGAGAAATTATTTCCGGTTCCGGAGCACTGGACATGGCAGAAGGAGCACTGAAACTCCTTGGTAAAAAAGCTCTGATCGTAACCGATAAAGTAATGATCGACCTGGGAAACTGTGCAAAAGTTGAGAAGGCGCTGACAAATCAGGGCATTGAATACAGCATTTATTCTGACATCTGTGGTGAGCCAACAGATACCATGATCGAAAAAGGCTTACAGATTTATAAAGATGAGAACTGTGACTTCCTGGTAGCTCTGGGAGGCGGAAGTCCCATTGACTCTATGAAAGCCATCGGCTCACTGGTAGTAAACGGTGGAAGCATTTCCGACTACATGGGAAAAGTGATCGATGTAAAGATGCCGCCAATGGCGGCGATCCCTACCACAGCAGGAACGGGATCTGAGGCAACACAGTTCACGATTATCACGGATACCAAAAAAGACATCAAGATGCTTCTTAAAGGCAAAGTTCTCATGCCGGATCTTGCCATTATCGACCCGCAGTTTACTATGACTGCACCTCCAAAGATCACAGCAGCAACAGGTCTTGATGCACTTTGCCACTGTGTGGAAGCTTATACATCCAGAAAAGCACAGACACTTTCCGATACTTTTGCAGTATCTGCAGTAAAGAGGATCTTTAAATATCTTCCGGTTGCATATAAAGACGGAAAGAATGAAGAAGCTCGTGTACAGATGTCTGTCGCTGCTCTTGAGGCAGGAATCGCATTTAACAATGCATCTGTTACCATTATCCATGGAATGAGCCGTCCGATCGGAGCACTGTTCCATGTAGCACACGGACTTTCCAATGCCATGCTTCTGAAGGAGTGCCTTACCTTTGCGCTTCCCGGAGCATACGACAGATTCGGAGCGTTGGGACGTGATATTGGTGTGGCGGATGCAACTGATTCTGATCAGGAAGCAGCTGAGAAATTCCTGAAAGCAGTAGAGGCACTTGTAAACGAGCTGGATACTCCGACTCTGGAGCAGTTCGGTATCAATAAAGAAGAGTTCTTCAACGTCATCGACAAAATGGCACATGATGCCATGGACAGTGGAAGTCCTCAGAATACCATGCGTGATGTAACAGAAGAGGAAGTAAAAGAAATCTACAGAAAACTCTGGTAAAATGTAAATGTAAACCCTGCATTGCCAGATAGGAAAAGACTCCGGACCGGAGAAAAAGGCTCCGGAGTCTTTTTTCCCGTGGCAAATATAGCTGCAAAAGAAAAGGAGGCATATCCTTCATGAGAAAAAAGTATATCTGTATTCTGGTGGCAGTCATAGGAATTTGCAGCCTTTCCGGATGCGGGTCTTCTGCAAGGAAAACAGAAGAAGAGCAGGTAACGATCGGTGTTGTTACAAAATCTAAAAGCAGTGAATATTGGTTGTCTGTCTGCGACGGGATGAAAGATGCGGCAGAAAAATATCATGCAGATGTGGTGATTCTGTCCCCGGATTCCGAAACAGAAGAAGAGGTTCAGAAAAATATGATCCGGGATCTTCTGAAAACCGATATCCAGGCGATGGCAGTTTCTCCTATAGATTCCTATGAATGCGAAGATTATTTAAATTTCGCAAGAGAAAAGGGGATTTCTGTATATGCCTGTGATACTCCCATAGAGGATTCAGAAATTCCTTATATTGGAATTGACAATGAAAAACTAGGCTATGAGCTGGGTGAGCAGCTTGCAAAGGCTCTGGATCATAAAGGAAAGATTGGCGTGATCGCCGGTGATTTTAAGCAGGCTGGACACCGGATGCGTGTTGCCGGATTTGAAAAATATATGGAAAAAGAGCCTGGGATCACCATTGAAATGGTTCGGAACGGATACAGCAATATGCGGGTTTCCCAGAAGGATGTGGATGAGATCCTGGTGAAGTATCCGGATCTTAACGGAATCATGGCCACAAGTGCAGTGACGGCCCTGGGGCTTTCAGAGGCAACTGAAGGACGGGAGATTTCTATTGTTTCCGTAGATGCTCAGGAAGATGCCTTGAAAGCGGTTCAGGATGGGCGTATTGTGGCGCTTGGCGCGCAGTCCGGTTATCAGATCGGTTATGAAACCATCCGGTATATTGTGAAGGATCTGGAGGGAGAGGGAACAGGAGAAGATGAGATTCTGGATTCCCAGGTGCTTACCGAAGAAAATATTGATACATATATGAAGGATGACGGACATTCTCATCCCTGATACAAGCAGGTTTCCGTCCGCTGCTTATTATTTTTTACAATCCGGCAGAGGCATTGACTGATTCGGTAAAAAGTCAGGCTGGTATCCAAAAATAAAACACGAAACATAAAAATAGGACAAAAGAAGGATGTAGAGATATCAGAATCAGAAAAACTTTGGTACAGATTTAACAGTCAGGTAAAAATAATACCGAAAAAACTAAAATTTCTCATACTATGATAATCCTGTATTTTCGATAAAATAGAATCATCAAAAGGAAAGCGAAAATAAAAAACGAAAAGAAATGAAAGGGCGGGATAATAAGATGGAGAAGAAAAAACTTTCGGTATCAACAGGGCTGTGTTATGCTGGAGGAGATGTAGGATGTAATATCGTGTTCGGAATGATCGGAACACTGCTGACGCTGTTTTACACAGATTATGTAGGGATAAGCGCAGCAACAGTAGGACTGGTAATGTTACTTTCCAGATGCTTTGATGGATTTTCCGATCTGGTCATGGGTGTCATTGTAGAGAGGACCAATTCCAAATGGGGAAAATCAAGACCCTGGCTTCTGTGGATGAGCATTCCGTTTGCGCTGTCAGCAGTACTGCTTTTCACAGTGCCGCGTACAACAGGGATGCTTCAGTTTCTGTATCTCTTTGTAACCTATAACTTCTGTACGACCATATGCTATACAGCGATCAATCTTCCATATGGAAGCCTTTCTTCAATGATGATCCGCGAATCATCAGAGAGAGATAAACTCAGTGTATTGAGAATGGGACTGTCACCTCTCGGAAAGATCGTTGCAGCAACCTGTACACTGCCGCTTGTAAAGCTTCTTGGAAATGATCAGGCTGCATGGATCAAGGTTATGAGTGTATGGGCAGTGCTTGCACTTGCACTTCTGCTTCTCTGCTTCTTCAAATGTGAGGAAAAGGTTCAGATCGAAGCAAGAAAGAAAGATGAGAAGCTTCCGATTCCGACAATGCTGAAGGCACTTTTTGCAAATCAGTATTTCTGGGCAGTAATGCTTCTGTGGACAGTACAGAGTGTATCCTTTACGATCACAGGAACCATTCTTCCGTACTACTGCAAATATATTTTCAACAATGATACATGGATGTACAGCGCACTGTTCCTTACAGAAACCCTGGTTCTGGTAGTGGGAATCTTCATCTGCTCACCGTTGATCAAGAAATTCGGAAAAAGAAATATCGCATTTGTCGGCGGATTTGTTGCACTTGGCGGCCAGATTTTGTTTTTCCTGAATCCATACAGCTTCGGCTTCATGGTTATGAGCTGTGTCACACGTGCCATCGGACTTGCTCCACTGAACGCAGTTGTATTCAGTATGGTTGGTGATGTAGTAGAGTTCGGACAGTGGAAAAACCATATCCGTCAGGAAAGTCTGATCTTTGCAGGTGGTTCCATCGGAACAAAAGTTGGCGCAGGTCTTGCCTCCGCAGTGATCACAGGTCTTTTAAGCAGTTCCGGATATGTAAGCTCATCTGCAGGAATAACTGCACAGCCGGAAACAGCACTGGAGATGATCGTTTCTCTTTATAAATTTGGACCGATCCTCATTGCAGCAGTGATCATTGTAACACTTTTCGGATATAAGCTTGACAAAATGTATCCGGCGATCATGCAGGAGCTTACCGAGCGCGAGGCACACGGACAGTTATAAACATTTTATTGTAAAACATATATTCAACCGCAAACAGGAAATCAGGCAGGGGTAGGATACTCCTGCTGTTTCCTGCGTTTATGGGCATATAGCATAGAGAGGCATATATCCGCTTTACGGAAGGGAGGAGTTCTATGTTAAAAAGTATCCGGGCAAAGATATTACTGGCGATCCTGACAGTAACCATGTTTACTGCCTGTTCTCTTACGGGGGTATTTTATTTTCGGGTAGCAGGGATGATCGAAGAAAATTATTCAGGTATCCTGTATGGACGGATGCAGCAGACTATAAAAGATCTGGACGAATCTCTGAAAGAGATTTATTATGTGAATACGAGAACTGCCTGGGATACAGATATACGGAATAATGCGAAGGACTACAGCTGTACAGGAAATGAAAACAGCCTGGAAAATATGGCTGGGCTTCTCCGGGAACACAGTCGGGAATATAAAGATATCAACTCCCTTTACTTTGTCTTTCCAGACAAAAAAATGGCTGTGACTTCTGAGGAATTTCCGGTAAACAAGCAGGGGATTTCAGGAGAACATATCGAGGAATTGGAAAAAATACAGGAACTGGATTCCTTTCCGGTTCTTGTGGAATCTCCGATCCATGAAGGCGGCAGCTTTCTTTCTGTGATCCAGAAGGTAGAGGATGATAACGGAGAGATTCTGGGGTATGTTGTCGCAGATATCAGGGAACGGGCAATTTATTACGAATATCTGGAAGCTGTCAATGATGAAAAGATCACCAGAATAGTTCTGGTAGACAGAAATGATGAAATCGTGACATCCGGAGACTACAGTGACATTGGAAAAACATTTCCGGAGATTGCAGACCAGAATATTCCAAAAATGGAAGGCTATGCAGAAAAAAACGGTGTGATCTCTTTTTTCAGCAGAGGTAGCTTTTCAGACTGCGGCTTATATCTGGAGGTACCGAAAAAAGAAGTTTTAAGCGGACTTTCCCGGATGCGGCTCTTTCTGATCGGAATATTTGGTGCAGTTTTTGTGGCAGCTGTGCTGCTGGCACTGTGGCTCTCCAGAGTAGTCTGCGGACCGCTCAGATCCATGACTGGCACGGTTGAGAAGGTTGGTGAGGGAGATCTGAGCCTCCGTACAGAAGTGACTACTGCTGATGAGATCGGAACCCTCGGAAAAGAATTCAACCACATGCTGGATTATATCGAAGCTCTGATCGCCCAGGTGATCGAAGAGGAACAGCAGAAAAAAGATGCAGAGCTGGAAGCACTGCAGTATCAGATCACACCGCATTTTATGTATAATACATTGAACTCCATCAAATTTGCGGCATTTCTGAAAGGGGAAAAAGAGCTGGCGGGGCTTATTGGAGATTTCGTGGAGCTTCTGCAGGCCAGTATCAACAAAAAGGGAAGCTTCCTTTCTGTTGCCGATGAGATCCATATACTGAAAAATTATATCCATCTGCAGGATTTTCGCTATCAGGGAAGCTTTCAGGTGAAATATGAGATCTCTGAGGAAGCATACCGGTGCTATATTCCGAGACTGATCCTTCAGCCGCTTGTGGAGAATGCTCTTCTTCACGGGATCGACATCAAGCGGCAAACAGGAAAAATCTGGATCAGCGGAAACGTAAGTGAAGGAAAGCTGATCCTCATAGTAAAGGATAACGGCAGAGGAATGACAAAAGAGCAGATCCGAGATCTTTTTAACAGTCATGCAAAAAAAACAAACGGACTTTCCGCAGTGGGGATTCCTAATGTAAAAGAACGCCTGGAGCTTTATTACGGGACACAGGGAGGAATGGAATACGTAAGCAGTGGAAACGGTACGGAGGTCACGGTATTTCTGCCTGCGATCTATGATATACCTGAAGAAGGGAGAAATAATTAATGTATAGAACACTGGTGGCAGATGATGATTTTCTTGTAAGGAGCTATCTCAAAACCCTGGATTCCTGGGAAAAAGCAGGATATGAGATCGTGGATGATGCAGAAGACGGGGAGGAAGCTTATGGATTTCTTCAGAAAGAAAAAATCGATGTTCTTGTGACGGATCTTACCATGCCTGTGATGGATGGAATTGAGCTGATCAGAAAGATCCGTGAGGAAAACAGGGATATCTATATTATCGTGCTCAGCTGTCATGATGATTTTGAATATGTAAAAGAGGCCATGCGCCTTGGGGCGGATGAATATGTATTAAAGAACAGTCTGGACGAGGATAGTCTTTATGATACTCTGGAAAAATCAGCCCGGCTGATCGAGAAGCGCAGAGAAAAAAGTCAGGAACAGGCACGGACGAGAAAGCTGATCCATCTGGGAAGTCACGCTCTGAAGTATTATTTTTTTAACGGACTGATCTCGGGGATGCTGAAAAATCAGGCACGTGAGGAAAAGCGTGTGGAAGCCGGAATCGCCGGGAAATATTTTAACAGTGCTGTGATCTGTATGTTTATGGAGAACTGGGCAGAGAGGGAAAGACAATGGACGCCGCTGGAAGTGGAACAGTATTCCCATCATTTCCGTCACAGACTGCTGGAACGTACGGAGGAGCTTCTTGGGACAGAAAGTGAATTTACGGAAGTGGTCTATCTTGGCGCAGGGATTTTTTGCTGTTTTCTTGATCTTTCCGGAGACTGCAGGACATCGGCTATGCAGCAGAGACTGACTGAGGCAGCAGCGATCTGCTACCGGCACTGTCAGGAGGATCTTTGTGATTTTGGTATCAGTGTCAGCAGTGTCTGCATGGGAGAGGATGGGATCCGCCAGGCTTATCAGCAGGCCAGAGAAATGATGAAGCTGCATTTTTATGAGAAAAAAGAGATCCTTTATTTTGAAGGACGGAAGAAAGCGGACAGTGTTTTACCGGAAAGTGCTGAGAAGCTGGAAGGGCAGATTTCCAGGCTGAAGGCAGGGAAAGACCGAAAGAAAGCGGAGGAGCTTTGGACACAGGTTCTCGCTGACTGTCAGGATCGTTATACCGACGGAAGACTTCTGGTACAGTGGCTTAAGAAATTGAATCAGACAGCCGGAATTGAGAAAGAGCCCATCTGGTATGGAGATATTGAAAGCTTTGAGAAATTCAGGGAAAAGGGCAGTGCCTGTATTTCACAGCTTTTTGTGGGGGAAGAGGATGCTGTTCCGGAGGGGACCTCTGCTGCTGTGAAAAAAGCTCTGGAGTTTATCCGGGAACATTATGAAGCGCCGATCAGCCTTCAGGATGTAGCAGATGCGGCGGAGGTGAATCCTGCTTATCTCAGTTATCTTTTCAAACAGGAGATGAAGATCGGTTTTTCCAATTATGTGCAGGAGCTTCGGATCGACTGTGCAAAGAAGCTTCTTTCAGAGACGAACTGTAAAGTGAAGGATGTGGCATTGCGTTCCGGTTTTGGAGATTATCATTATTTTTCCAAGACATTTAAGAAGTTTACGGGCTTAAGTCCTGCGGAATACAGAAAAGAATCCGGATTATCATAGAAAGAGGTGCTTAGTATGGGAGTTACTATAAGGCAGATCGCGGAAGCTGCCGGTGTTTCCAGAGGTACTGTTGACAGAGCGTTAAATAACAGGGGCAGGATCCGTCCGGAGGTTGCTGAGAGGATCCGTGCCATCGCTGATGAGATGGGGTATAAGCCGAATCAACTGGGCCGTGCTCTATCCATGAGCAGAAATAATATTAAGATCGGCGTGATCCTGCAGGGTGCGGAAACACCTTTTATGAAAGAAGTTCTGAAGGGAATCCAGGAGGCGTGCGCTGAGGTGGATAATCTTGGTGGTACAGTCCTGGTCCATAAGATCGAGCATCAGAATGCGGAGGATGTTATTCTCGCCATGGAGAAGATGCGGATGGAAGAGGTTCGTGGTATTGCCATGGTTCCTTTGGATGAGGAACGTGTGAAAAGGGAAATTGACCGGTTTGTAGAGGAATTTCGGATCCCGGTGGTGACGTTTACTTCGGATGTGGAGGATACGAAACGGCTTTGCTTTGTAGGGCAGAACGGTGTGCAGTGTGGCCGTGCGGCTGCGGGGCTTATGGGGGAGCTGACCGGTGGAAAAGGAAAGGTTGTTGTGATTTCCGGCTATAGTACCAATACTTCTCTGAGTAGCAGGGTGGTTGGATTCCGTGAGGAAATTGCGCGGAAGTATCCTGGGATTGAGATCATTGGGCCGGAGTATTGCTTTGAGGAGAATGGCAGGGCCAGGGAAATTACGGAAGGGATATTTAAGGATGTTCCGGATCTTGACGGGATATATCTTACTTCTCATGGGGAGGAGGGGGTGTGTGAGGCAATTGCCGGAGCGGGGAAAGCTGGTCAGGTGAAGATGGTTGCCAATGATTTTATGGGGCGGAATTATGAGCTGATGAGGGAAGGATTTATTCATTTCCTGATCGGGCAGGATGCCAGGATACAGGGGTATGAGCCGGTGATGATTTTGTTCCGGCTGCTGTTTAATGGGGAAGCGCCGGAGAGGGCGAAGATTTTTACGGAAATATATATAAGGAATGAGTATACGATTCCGGAGGGGAGACACTGAAGTGGGGTGTCTCCTTTTTTTGTGCGGAGGGACGCCGCGGAAGGGGATGCTGTCTGGTCTGCGGCTTCGTCGGGGGCTGGCTTCTAGGACGCCGGAAATCTGCTAAAAGCGTTTTTCAAAAGTCCGAACTCGCGGCCTGCTGCCGCTCAGACAGCGGACTTTTGAAAAACAACGCAGATTCCCGCCGTCCAAGAATCAGCTCCCCTCCTGCAGAAGCAGAGCCAGACAGCATCCCCTTCCGCGGCTGGTGCTTCCAGCGAGAAAAAATGTCGTTTGACGATAGGTTGTGGGTCGTCAGCGCTGCGCTGGACGACTGCAAGGGCTGAGTTTGCGCCTGTTTGCAGGGAGAGTTTGGGCATCGGCGCTGCGCTGGATGCTTGAAGGGATGTAAGCTGTGATGCTGTGCTGGATGTTCGAGGGGCTGTGAGCTGTGATGCTGTGCTGGATGCTTGAAGGGATGTGAGCTGTGATGCTGTGCTGGATGTTTGGAGGGTGGTGGGGTGTGAGAGATTTGGGGTGATTGTATGGGGATGTGTTGGAGATGTTTTCGGTGAAGTTGACCTAAAAATATTACATATTGTGGCTAAAAATAGTTCTCGTCATTTTTAATAGAAAAAAGATGGTAATATTGTACAATATTAGGGGTTGCGATTTGTGTGTTGCGATGATATTATATTAAGCATAAAGAGCGTGTTCGGACACGCAAAGAGATTACATTGGGAAAATAAATCAAAAGGAGATCAAAACTATGATTAAAGTTGGTATTATCGGAGCAGGTAGAATTGGTAGAGTTCATATTACTAGTATTACAACAAGGGTGCCGGATGCGGTGATCAAGACGGTTGCAGATCCTTTCTTAAATGATGAGACTGCTGCATGGGCTAAGAGCATGGGTGTTGAGCACACGACTAAGGATTATAAGGAGATCATCAACGACCCTGAGATTTCCGCAGTTCTGATCTGTTCTTCTACAGATACTCATTCTCCGATTTCTGTAGAGGCTATCAAGGCTGGCAAGCATGTTTTCTGTGAGAAACCGATCGATCATGACATTGCCAAGATCAAAGAGGTTATCGATGCTCTTGAAGGCACAAATCTGAAATATCAGGTTGGTTTTAACAGAAGATTTGACCATAACTTTGAGTCTCTTCAGCAGGCTGTTGCAGCTGGTAAGGTTGGTAAACCGGAGATCATCAAGATCACTTCCCGCGATCCTGAGCCGCCTAGCATTGATTATGTTAAGGTTTCCGGTGGCATGTTCTTGGATATGACAATTCATGATTTCGATATGGTTCGTTATCTTGCAGGCTGCGATGCTACAGAGGTTTATGTTCAGAGCGCAAATCTGGTTGATCCGGCTATTGGTGAGGCTGGGGATGTTGATACAGCTGTTATCACTCTTCAGATGGAGAATGGCGCTATTGCTGTTATCGATAACTGCAGAAGAGCTTCCTATGGCTATGATCAGAGAGCCGAGGTTTTCGGTTCTGATGGTATGGCTGCTATTTCCAATGACAGCCAGTCTTCCACAGTGATCAGCAATGCTGAGGGTGTTACAGGCGAGAAGCCGATGTTCTTCTTCCTTGAGAGATACATGGACGCTTATGGTAAAGAGGTTGCAGCATTTATTGATGCGATCGTTAATGACAAAGAGACACCTCTTAATGTTTATGATGGTCTGAAGCCGGTATTAATGGGTCTTGCAGCTAAGAAATCCAGCGAGGAGCACAGACCGGTTAAGATTTCTGAGATTATGGAATAATTCAAATAAAAAGGAGAATTGACCAATGTTTGATAAGAATAAAGTAAAGCTTGGTATTGCACCAATTGCATGGACAAATGATGATATGCCGGATCTTGGCAAAGAGAATACTTTTGAGCAGTGCGTCAGTGAGATGGCTCTTGCCGGTTTCACAGGCTCCGAGGTGGGTAACAAGTATCCGAAGGATCCTGAGGTTCTTAAGAAGGCTCTTGAGCTTCGTGGTGTTGAGATCTGTAACCAGTGGTTCTCAAGCTTCCTGATCACCAAACCGTTTGAGGAGGTTGAGAAGGAGTTCCGTGCACAGCTTGCTTTCCTGAAAGCTATGGGTGCGAAAGTGATCGGCGCATCTGAGCAGAGCCACAGTGTTCAGGGCCAGATGGATACTCCGATTTTCGGACATAAATATGAGATGAATGACGAAGAGTGGGATACCTTCTGCACAGGTATGAACAAGCTTGGTAAGATCGCAAAAGAGGAGTATGGTATTGCTCTTACTTTCCATCATCATATGGGTACTGTTGTACAGAGCCTTGCTGAGGTTGACCGTATGATGGAGAATACAGATCCTGAATATGTAAGTCTTCTTTTTGATACCGGTCACTTTACATACTGTGGAGAGGATCCTCTTGAGGTTGTAAAGAAATATGTTCACAGGATCAAACATGTTCATCTGAAGGATATCCGTCCGAAAGTTGTTGAGCAGGTTAAGAAAGAAAACATGAGCTTCCTTGCAGGCGTAAGAGCCGGTGCCTTCACGATTCCGGGAGATGGATGCATCAACTATGATCCAATCTTCAAGGTTCTCGAGGATGCAGGCTACGAGGGATATATGGTTGTTGAGGCTGAGCAGGATCCGGCTAAGGCTAATCCGCTTGAGTATGCGATCCGTGCAAGAAAATTCATTGCTGAGAAGACAGGCTTATAATTACGACAGGGAAATAGGTGCATGCTGATGTACAGTTAAGCGGAATAAAGATGTCCGCTTTGCATAGAAAAAGCGGTATCAGCCAGTAGTGCTTTGACACCGCTTTTTTCTGTAAGAAGATGCAAACAGTGTACGATAAACAGGACAGGAGGGCCGAATCATGGCACTTGTGAAAATGAAAGATCTGCTGAGACGTGCCGAAGAGAAAAATATTGGCTGCGGTGCTTTCAGTGTTGGTAATATGGAAATGGTAAGAGGTGCGATCCGTGCAGCAGAAGAACTGGATACTCCGATCATCCTTCAGATCGCGGAGGTGCGTTTGAAAAATTCTCCGCTTCACCTGATGGGACCGATGATGGTACAGGCTGCAAAGGAGGCTAAGGTGGATGTGGCTGTCCATCTGGATCATGGTCTTACTTTTGAGACGGTTGACAAGGCTCTGGAGCTTGGCTTTACATCGGTTATGCTGGATGCTTCTACGCTTCCTTTTGAAGAAAACATCGCCAGAGTAAAGGCCGTTGTGGAGAAAGCACGTAAATACGGCGCTACAGTTGAGGCTGAGCTGGGACTTGTGGGCGGAAGTGAGGATGGAAGTTGTGACCACGGTATCCGCTGCACAGATCCGGATGATGCGGTCGTTTACGCAAGAGAGACAGGTATTGATGCGCTTGCAGTTGCCATCGGGAATGCCCATGGTAATTATCCGGTAGCGCCGACGCTTGCTTTTGATGTATTGGAGAAGATCCATGAGAAAGTGGATATTCCGCTGGTTCTTCATGGCGGCAGTGGCATCACCGATAAAGATTTCCAGAAGGCGATCTCTCTTGGCATCCGTAAGGTGAATATTGCCACAGCAAGCTTTAACAGCCTGACAGCTCATGTGGAGAAATATATGGAATCAACAGACAAGCATAATTTCTTTGACCTCAATGAGGCTATGGCCCAGGGTACTTACGAGAATGTGAAGAAACATATTCTTGTATTTAATGAGCCATATCAGGAGTAGGCCAAGGATTTTCTTGTAAAAAAAGAAAAGGTCTGATAAGATGTTCTCAGTGAAAATAACTGGGAACATCTTTTTTGTGCCCATAAAAGAGGAGAGATAAAAATGGAACAGAAAGAGACTGTCTGTTCAGTTGCGAAGAAATGCGGCGGTTGCCGTTATCAGGGTGTATCCTACCAGGAGCAGCTTCGCAGGAAACAGAGAATTACAGAAGGCCTTCTGAAAAAATTCGGAAAAGTAGAGCCGATCATTGGAATGGAAGACCCCTATTATTACAGAAACAAAGTTCATGCAGCTTTTGGCCGTGACCGGAAGGGAAACGTAATTTCCGGGATTTATGAGGAGAAGAGTCATAGGATCGTTTCCGTAGATGACTGTATGATCGAAGATAAAAAAAGTCAGGAGATCATCCGTACCATACGTGGTATGCTGAAATCCTTTAAGATCAAGACTTATGATGAGGATACAGGATATGGACTTCTCCGCCATGTGCTTGTGCGGAGAGGCTTTTCCACAGGAGAGATCATGGTGGTATTAGTTACGGTTTCTCCAATATTTCCATCTAAGAATAACTTTGTAAAAGCTCTCCGTAAAGAGCATCCGGAGATCACTACGGTGGTTCTCAATGTCAATGACAGACAGACAAGCATGGTACTTGGAGACCGCAATATCGTACTTTACGGACCGGGATTCATCAAAGATCGACTTATGGGACTGACCTTCCGTATTTCTCCATCTTCTTTTTATCAGGTAAATCCTGTGCAGACAGAAGTACTTTACGGAAAGGCTATGGAGTTTGCGGCAATGACAGGAAAAGAGAGGGTGATCGATGCTTACTGCGGCACAGGTACTATCGGGATCATCGCTTCCGGGAATGCCAGGGATGTCATTGGTGTAGAACTGAACCGTGATGCTATCCGTGATGCCAGAATGAATGCCAGGGAAAACAAGATCCGTAATGTTCGTTTTGTTCCGGGAGATGCAGGATGGTTTATGGAAGGAATGGCAGCAGAGGGAGAGAAGGTGGAGGTTGTTCTAATGGATCCGCCACGTTCCGGAAGTGACCGTAAATTCCTTCACTCCCTTTTGACTCTTTCACCGGAAAAAATTGTTTATGTATCCTGCAACCCGGAAACCCTAGCAAGAGATCTTGCCTGCCTTACTAAGAGAGATTACCTGGTAAAGAAGATGCAGCCGGTTGATATGTTCCCGCTCACCGATTCAGTGGAGGTTGTTTGCCTTCTGGAGAATCGTAGGACCAGACCGGGAAGAGCTTAGATTTTTGGCAGCTCACAGTGATATGCGATGCCAAGGGGCGTAACAAGAAGCGGATGGACCGGACGGTATACCGGAAGCTTCAGCCTCTTTTCAAAAACGGTAGTAAATTCCTTAAACATGGAAGAACCGCCAACTACATAAACAGCCGGAACCTGATAGCCCTTTAGAAATTTCTCGGTGATCACAGCCATTTTTTCTACAGTGGCCTTGATCACAGGGAAAATTTCGTCTTCTTTTTCCGGAGTAGTTTTCAATACTTCGGCTTCCTCATAAGGGATCTTATAGTGACCGGCGACTGTCATGGTCATATGGCTGCCGCCAGTAGCCTCATCATCGGTGTAGATAACTTTTCCGTCTTTCAGGATGCTGATACCGGTTGTGCCGCCACCCACATCCACAACAGCACCGTCTGTGATCTTAAGGACAGCAGCTGCGGCAGTAGGCTCGTCCACGATATTTGTAACTTCGAAACCGGCACCCTCCAGAACATAGCCGATGCTTTTGACACTGCCTTCGGAAACTCCGGGAGGAATGGCAGCAGCACCGTAAGTAAGTTCTGTGCCAAGCCTTTCCTCCAGCTCATTTTTAAGCTTTGTCACAAGCTGGACAGATTCATAGTAATTGACGATCACTCCATCCTGGATCGCATGGGATGGTGCGGAAATTCCGGCTATGGGACGGTTATTTCGGTCGACAACGGCAAGAACGGTATTGGCAGTACCAAGGTCGATGCCTGTCTTCAGACGACCGCGGAATTTTTTGCATTCACCTGTCTCTACAAGTTCTGCAAAATTGGATAAAGTTCTGTTTTTTAATTCCATTCAAAATACTCCATTTCTTTCAGACAGGGACAAAAAGAATTTTGCCCCTGATATAAATTCTAATAATTGCGGCCGGTAAAGATGGCAACGGATCTGGGCCGCATGCAGAAATCGTGTTCAATGCGTGGCTCCTGGCCTTTTTCGTAGAAATAACGGCCATTTCCGTCACCGAACGTGTTGACACAGAGATACCATGCACCGGGACGGGCAAGCTCCGGAAGTGTGACCGTTACGTCCTCCCAGTATGCGTTGATCACAATGTAGATCAGGTCATCAGTGCCTTTGCTCTTATTATAGCCTGCAAAGCTTACAGCGAAGGTGTGGGCATCTCTTGGAATGGTCACATCCCTTGCGTCAATGTTATGAGTGTGGATATTTTCCATACCGCATACTGCGTTGGGAAGCTTCCGGGAGATAACAGGGTGGTCTTTACGGAACCGGATCATAAATTTGAAAAATTCAAAAAGATCGTGATTTTTCTCCAGAAGCTTCCAGTTGATCCATGAGGTTTCGTTATCCTGACAGTAGGTATTGTTATTTCCGTGTTTTGTGTTTCCGAATTCATCACCTGCAAGGAACATCGGGGTTCCGCGGCTGGACATCAGTACAGCACAGGCATTCCGTATCATGCGGAAGCGGAGGGAGAGCACTTCAGGGTTGGTGGAATCGCCCTCTTCTCCACAGTTCCAGCTGCGGTTATCGTTGGAACCGTCGGTGTTATTCCAGCCGTTTGCTTCGTTGTGTTTTTCATTGTAGGAATAAAGATCATACATGGTGAAGCCATCGTGGCAGGTAAGGAAATTGACACAGGAATTGTATCCTGCATAATTGTCATTATGATCAGAATAAAAGCCTCCGTACAGATCACCGGAACCGGAAATACTCCATGCAGCGTCCCAGGCATTCCAGAAATCTCCCTTCAGGAAGGAACGGAGGCAGTCACGGTAACGGCCATTCCATTCAGCCCATCTGCGGCTGGCAGGGAAAGAACCAACCTGATACAGCCCGCCGGCATCCCAGGCTTCTGCGATCAGTTTGACATTTCTAAGGACCGGATCGTAAGCGAGAAGCTCCAGAAGGGGCGGATTGTTAAGTGGAGAACCGTCCTCATGGCGTCCGAGAATGCTGGCAAGATCGAAGCGGAAGCCGTCCACACGGTAGTTGATGGTCCAGTAACGTAAGCATTCAAGAATCATCTGACGTACAATGGGATGGTTACAGTTCAGAGTATTTCCACATCCGCTGAAATTGTAGTAATTTCCCTCTGGAGTCAGCATATAATAAACCTTATTGTCAAAGCCCTTAAAGCAGAAGGTTTTTCCCAGCTCGTTTCCTTCGGCGGTATGATTGAATACAACATCAAGAATTACTTCGATGCCATTTTCGTGGAGCTCACGGATCAGCTCTTTCAGCTCAGTTCCCTCACAGTTATGCTCCGGCTTGGAAGCATAGCTGGTGTTTGGAGAAAAGAAGTTGACAGAATTGTATCCCCAGTATTCCAGAAGCCGTTTGCCATTTACAGTACGGGCATTCATATTCTCGTCGAACTCGAAGATCGGCATCAGCTCTACGGCGTTGATCCCCAGTTCCTTGAGATAAGGGATCTTTTCACGAAGACCGGCAAAGGTTCCCGGGTGCATAACACCGGAAGAAGAATCCTGTGTAAAGCCGCGGACGTGAAGCTCATAGATGATCAGGTCACTGATCTTACGGGTGGATTGCGGCATGTCTTCCCAGTCAAAGGAATCACGTACCACACGGGCATGATAGCTTCCGATCTTTTGCTGGCCCCATTCACGCTGACCGGCAACGGCTTTGGCATAAGGATCAAGAAGAACCTTTGTTTTATCGAAGATGTGACCCTTTTCCGGTTCGTAAGGACCGTCAATGCGGTAGCCGTACTCCAGATCTTCGATGTCCAGTCCCATGACGATCATGGAGTAGACATCACCGATACGACAGGCATTGGGAAAAGGAAGGACTGCGAAGGGTTCCTCTTCTCCGGAGTGGAAAAGAAGAAGCTCGCAGGATGTACCGTGGCGGGTATGTGCGGTAAAGTTGACTCCGTTGGAAAGAGGAGTAGCGCCATTTAATTCAAAAAACCCGGGACGTACAGGAAATCCCGCAATAATATCTGTGGGCCGGGATGTCAGTGTATTCTCAGAGAGCATAGTCTGATTCTGTGTTTTCATTTCCGGTATCCTCCTTGGCGAAAATTTTTTTACAAACAAAAATATTATAACTGATTTTCAGAAAAAAGTACAGGCTGGGTTGTTGAGAACAAAGTGAACAGCAGCATTCTAATAACGCGGGAACCTTCGGGAAAATCTTCTTGAGGTTTTTGACGGGAAGGCTTACAATATGAACCAGAAACTTTGAAAATATAAGGAAAGGAATAATAGCAGTATGAATGAAGAAACACTGGAGATTTCTTTTGACCAGATAGAGAAAGAACGGGGGAAATATCTTCTGATAGATACCCGTGATAAAGTAACTGTAGAATATGGAATGATCCCGGGAGCAATCTCTGTTCCGGAACAGGAACTGGAAGAGCGGGCAGAAGAACTGAGGGGGAATAAGATACCGGTCCTTTACTGTACAAGAGGGCTTTTCAGCCAGGAGGGTGCAGAGATGCTCCGGGAAAAAGGAATTCCCGCACTGAGCCTGAAAGGTGGATATACAGGATGGCTTTTTCAGCAGATGCAGAAAGAATCCGGTAAAGAGAACAGTGAAGAAGAGGAAAATGATGCAATGGAACAGCGGCGGAAGGATATCGAGCTGAGTATCCGCAAAAAGTTCCATAAGCAGCTGTTTTCCAGATTTGCCAGGGGAATCAACGATTATGAGCTGGTGAAGCCGGGAGATAAGATAGCAGTCTGTATTTCCGGTGGTAAGGATTCCATGCTGATGGCCAAACTGTTCCAGGAACTGAAGCGTCATAACAAGTTTCCCTTTGAACTGGTGTTTCTTGTGATGGATCCGGGATATAATGAGGCAAACCGTGCGGTGATCGAGCACAATGCCAGGCTTCTCGGGATTCCGATCACAGTGTTTGAGACTGAGATCTTCGATGCGGTTTATAATATAGAAAAATCCCCATGCTATCTCTGTGCCCGTATGAGAAGGGGCTATCTTTACAGCAAGGCAAAGGAGCTTGGCTGCAACAAGATCGCTCTTGGACATCACTATGATGATGTGATCGAGACGATCCTGATGGGAATGCTTTACGGAGCGCAGGTACAGACTATGATGCCGAAGCTCCATAGTACAAATTTTGAGGGAATGCAGCTGATCCGTCCTATGTATCTGATCCGGGAGGCAGATATCAAACACTGGAGAGATTATAATGACCTTCATTTTATCCAGTGTGCATGTAAATTTACCGATACCTGTACTACCTGCCGTACAGATGGTACCAGTGTTTCCAAGAGAATGGAGATCAAGAATCTGATTGCAGAACTTAAGAAGGTAAATCCACATGTAGAAAGTAATATTTTCCGAAGTGTGGAAAATGTTAATCTTCATACAGTTATCGCATACAAAAAAGATGGAGTGAAACATTCTTTTCTGGAAGGGTATGAGGACTGACAGATATAAATAAAAGCTGCTCAGGCGTTAGCCCGGGCAGCTTTTACTTTTTCCCGCTGTTTGGTAAGATCATAATATTCATCAGAGATGATCCCGCGACTGGAAAGTGCTTCGTAGGTTTTCTGCTGTGCGGGGGTCATCTTCATTCCGATAGTGGAATTGACATCGGTCAGTACGCAGCTTGTTTTTTCTACCAGCCAGAAAAGTGCGGAATCATCATCGGGGATCATTTTCCAGATTTCGTTTTCTGTATATGGAAGAAGGGACATGAGAGTTTTTAAGTGTCCATCCTGGATCAGACGGTAATCCCCGTCCGGCATGATGATGCCATCGCCATAGAGTTCTTTTTTCTGTTCCATTTTCTGCAGAAGTTTTTCTGTGAGTTTCATGATCGGCTCCTTGATCTTTATTATTTCAACAGTTTTCAGGCACTGCTTTTTTATGAAGTTAAAAAAATAACAATCAGCGTCTATTGTATGAAGCGGCGACAAAAATGTCAAGAGGTTAAAAAGATTTTCGATGCTTATGAATGAATTTTGTTGTGCAATTTGTTTGCTTTTGTGAGGCTAAAGGTTAAAATTATGTAAAAATTATCGTAAAATAAGATCTTCTGTGGTATAATATGAATATTTAAAAAATTCAAGGAAGGACGATGCAGATGTTGAAAAACTGGAACCCGGAACAGATTCGGGAAAAAGAGGATATCAAAGTGCGTTTAAGCGCTGCAAGAACCAGATTATATGAATTGCAGATGGCTCTGAAAGAGCATAAGATTCCGGTAATCGTGCTGTTTGAAGGCTGGGGAGCTTCCGGAAAAGGAAGTACCATAAGTAAGGTGATCAAGAATATCGATCCTCGTTTCTTCAAAGTTGCGACTATGTCAGCACCTACAGAGGAAGACCTTCGGAAACCATTTCTTTACCGATATTTCAGGGAAATCCCGGAAGCGGGCAAGTTTACATTCCTGGATTCAGGATGGATGGATCAGACCTGTCGTGAACGTATGGATAAAAAGCTGAAGGGTGACAATTATTCAAAACGGATTGACAGTATCCGGAGATTTGAACGTCAGCTGACGGATAATGGATATGTACTCCTGAAATTTTTTATGCAGATCGATCGGAAAGAACAGGAAAAACGTATGGGCATCCTTCTGGAAAGCAAGGATACCAGATGGAGAGTCAATGAATATGATCTCTGGCAGAATGATCATTATAAGAAGTGCAGAAAGATTTTCGACCAGTATATGCAGGATACCAATACATCTGCGGCTCCATGGTATATTGTCGATGCCGGTGACCGGAAGTGGGCAGAACTGCAGGTACTGGAAACCATGATCAGCAATATAGAGGTTGCCATGGAAAACAGCAAACATGCAGTGCCGATCCTGCAGAATGTTTTTCCTCTGGTGGAGATGCCCAGATTAAGCGAGATTCCTCTGGATGGAAAAGAAGTGGGGGATGAAGAGTACAAGGCAGAGCTTAAGGAACTGCAGGAAAAGCTTGGAAGTCTGCATAACCGTCTTTACCGAAAAAGAGTGCCTGTGATCATCACCTATGAAGGCTGGGATGCTGCCGGAAAGGGAGGAAATATCAAGAGGATCACGGAGGCTCTTGATCCCCGTGGATTTGAGGTACATCCTATCGCAAGTCCGGAGCCTCATGAAAAAGCCCGTCATTATCTGTGGCGTTTCTGGACAAGGCTTCCCAAGGATGGTCACATTGCCATCTTTGACCGGACGTGGTACGGAAGAGTGATGGTAGAACGTCTGGAGGGCTTCTGCAGCGAGAATGACTGGAGACGTGCCTACAATGAGATCAATGAATTTGAGAAGGAGCTTTCTGACTGGGGCGCTGTGATCGTGAAATTCTGGGTCCACATTGATAAGGACACCCAGCTTGCCAGGTTCAACGACCGCCAGAGCAATCCGGAAAAACAGTGGAAGATCACGGATGAGGACTGGAGAAACCGTGAAAAATGGGATCAGTATGAAACAGCAGTAGATGAGATGCTTCAGAAAACCAGTACTGCTTATGCACCATGGCACATTCTGGAATCCGTAGATAAGAAATATGCAAGGCTGAAGGCGCTTCGGATCGTGATCGAAGAAATTGAGAAAGCGCTGAAATAAGAGATAAAAGCTGCGGCAGGATAACAGATATTCTGCTGCAGCTTTTTGTCTGAAGAGAGATGGATCAATTCCGGAGATAGTTTCGCATACTGCGAAGAGCATGTTTTTCCAGTCGGCTGACCTGAGCCTGGGAGATACCAATCTCATCAGCTACCTCCATTTGGGTTTTTCCCTCGTAGAAGCGGAGATCGATAATGTGACGTTCACGCTCTCCAAGCCGGTTCATGGCATCTCGAAGAGAAATATCCTCCACCCAGTTTTCTTCCAGGTTCTTTTTATCACTGATCTGATCCATAACATATAGGGTATCTCCGCCTTCGGAATACACGGGCTCAAAAAGGCTTACCGGGCTCTGGATCGCATCCATGGCATAGACGATCATTTCCTTGTCGATACCGATCTCATCAGCGATTTCTGCAATGGTAGGCTCTTTGAGATGCTGCCGCATATAGTTTTCCCGGGTATAGATGGTTTTGTAAGCGATATCCCGCAGAGAACGGCTGACCCGTATGCTGTTGTTATCACGGAGATATCTTCGGATCTCTCCGATGATCATGGGAACTGCATAGGTGGAAAATTTTACCTGAAGAGTGGTGTCGAAATTATCGATCGCTTTGATCAGGCCGATGCAGCCGATCTGAAAAAGGTCATCCGGATTTTCACTGCTGTTCTGAAAACGCCGGATCACGCTTAAAACAAGCCGCAGATTGCCTTTGATGTACAATTCCCTGGCTTCTTCATCGCCAGCTTTGATTCTTTTAAAGAGCTCCGCCTTTTCTTCCTGATCGAGAACGGGAAGGGTTGAGGTATTTACTCCGCAGATTTCAACTTTATTCAGTGCCATCTTAGAATCCTCCTTGTCTTGTCAGTACATTAAGATGATTCTCAGAGGGCGGTTGAAATATACTTTTTCAGGGAAAATATAAAAAATAAAGGGCCTTGACAATAAGGAGGTATTTATTCTCCGGACAGCAGTTTTTCATTACGGAAATCAACAAGGATGATATCTTCGCCGATCTGGCGGATGCAGTCCCATGGAATGGAATATTCATTTTCTTTGGAAAAACACCAGCAAAATTTTCCCGGTTCCGGCATGATCAGGGCTTTCAGACGTGCGGTTTCACAGCAGAATTCCACATCAAGAGGGCAGCCAAGACTGCGGCAGGTATGGATATTGATCACTTCTTTTTGTTTCAACTCACAGATGCGCATAAATTCATCACCTGGTATGATTTTATGGAAAATCTGTAAAATTTATGCAAGTCCGATTATTGACACATTATGTGCATTTATTTTATAATAAAAACGAATTTAGTAATGATTTACTGATCCGGAAAGGGGGAGAGTTCTGTGAGATGTCCGTTCTGTAACCAGGATAATACAAGAGTTGTAGATTCCAGACCTGTAGAGGATACCAATTCCATCCGCCGCCGCCGTCTCTGTGATGCCTGCGGAAAGCGTTTTACAACTTATGAGAAGGTGGAAACGATTCCGCTGACTGTGATCAAGAAGGATCAGAACCGGGAAAGCTATAAACGTTCCAAGATCCAGGATGGTGTTCTTCGTGCCTGCTATAAGCGCCCCATTCCCATTGAGAGAGTGGAAGAGATGATCGATTCCATAGAAGGAGATATTTTCCGGTCAGAAGACCGTGAGATCAGCAGTACCAAGATCGGAGAGATCGTTATGGAGCATCTGAAGGATCTGGATGCGGTGGCGTATGTACGATTTGCGTCTGTATACAGAGAGTTTAAAGATGTCAGTACCTTTATGGATGAGCTGAAGAAGCTGATCAATTAAGAGATTAAATGAATAGACCGCAAATGCAGGAGATTTCAGGCCGATTGTCAAAAGACAACCGGCCTTTTTTGAAACATGAATGTTTGATTTTTCAGAGATCGTAAAAGTGGATACAAAAAAACAGGAACCGCCTGGGAAAAATCCTCTGCGGTCCCTGCTATAAATATACATTAATGATTCAGGAAACTTAATTAAACAATACCCTGAGCTTTCATAGCGTCAACAACTTTTTCGAAGCCGGCGATGTTTGCACCTACAACATAGTTGTCTTCCATACCGTAACGTTTAGCAGCGTCATCAGCTTTGTGGAAGATATCGATCATGATGTGGTGGAGTTTCTCATCAACCTCTTCTCTTGTCCAGGAAAGTCTCATGGAGTTCTGGCTCATCTCAAGTGCAGATGTGGCAACACCGCCAGCGTTTGCGGCTTTACCAGGCATGAAGAGAACACCGTTCTCCTGAAGGTATGTTGTTGCATCAAGAGTAGTAGGCATGTTTGCACCTTCAACGACGTATTTGCAGCCATTTGCAACCAGTGTTTTAGCTCCGTCAAGACCAAGCTCGTTCTGAGTAGCACATGGAAGGTAGATATCACATTTGATATTCCAGATGCCAAGTCCCTCAGTGTAGGTAGCACCCTCAACACGGTCTGCATATTCTTTGATACGTCCACGTTTTACTTCTTTGATATCCTTTACGACGTCAAGGTTGATTCCGTTCGGATCGTAGACATATCCGTTGGAGTCGTTCATTGCAACAACCTTGGCACCAAGCTGAGTAGCTTTCTCAACAGCGTAAATAGCTACATTACCGGAACCTGTTACAACGATTGTTTTTCCTTCTACGGAATCATTGTGAGCTTTGGCGATCTCGTTGAGCATGTATACAACACCGTAACCGGTAGCCTCTGTACGGATCAGGGAACCTCCGAAGGAAAGACCCTTTCCTGTAAGGACACCCTCATAAAGGCCACGGATTCTCTTATACTGTCCGAAGAGATAACCGATCTCACGTCCGCCGACACCGATGTCACCAGCCGGAACATCTGTATCTGCGCCGATATATTTGCAAAGCTCTGTCATAAAGCTCTGGCAGAATGCCATAACCTCTCTGTCAGATTTACCCTTAGGATCGAAGTTGGAGCCACCTTTTCCACCGCCGATCGGAAGGCCTGTAAGAGAGTTTTTAAAGGTCTGCTCAAAACCAAGGAATTTCAGGATACCCTGATTTACAGAAGGATGGAATCTTAAGCCGCCTTTGTATGGTCCGATGGCGCTGTTGAACTGAACACGATATCCCTTGTTAACCTGTACAGTTCCGTTATCATCGATCCACGGTACTTTGAAGGAGATGATCCTCTCTGGCTCTACAAGACGCTCAAGGATAGAAAGTTTACGATACTCTTCCTCATTTTTGTCAATTACGACTTTAAGGGAATCGAGAACTTCCTTAACTGCCTGATGGAATTCTGGCTCGCCAGGATTCTGTGCTACAACTCTTTCATAAACTTCTTCTGTGTAAGACATTGTTGTTTCCTCCTCATCACATATTAAATTGCGTTGAAAACTAAATTCGAGTGCTATTATACATTAACATGCTAAAAAAGGGAAGTGCTAAATTTAATTTTTTTAAATTTTTATTTCTTGCGTTGAAAGCCTAAATGTGAGATGATATAGAATAAATATTTTTTGACTATGAAATTAAAATGGTTAAATAATAGTGAAAATTAGAAGAGGAGTGGTTTTTATGAGAACATTCGGGAAATCATCAAAGCTTGACAACGTGCTGTACGATGTGCGCGGACCGGTTGTGGATGAGGCTGCCAGAATGGAAGAAGATGGAATGGAGATTCTGAAGCTGAATATTGGTAATCCGTATCCGTTTGGGTTTTCAGCACCTCAGGAAGTGATCCTGGATATGCTGAGTAATGTTCGTACTTCCCAGGGATATTCCGATTCCAAGGGCATTTTTTCTGCAAGAAAAGCGATCATGCAGTATGCACAGCTTCGCGGGATCCCGGGAGTTACCATTAATGATATTTATACGGGAAATGGTGTCAGTGAACTGATCAACCTCTGTATGCAGGCGCTGCTTGATAACGGGGATGAGATCCTGATCCCGGCTCCGGATTATCCGTTGTGGACAGCTACTGCAACACTGGCAGGCGGAAATGTAGTTCATTATATCTGTGACGAACAGTCTGACTGGTATCCGGATATTGAGGATATCAAGAGCAAGATCACACCAAGGACCAAGGCGATCGTTATCATCAATCCCAATAACCCTACAGGTGCAGTATATCCGAAGGAGATCCTGGAACAGATTGCAGACATTGCAAGAGAAAATGAGCTGATCATCTTTTCTGATGAGATCTATGACCGTCTTGTTATGGATGGATATAAACATACATCGATTGCATCCCTTGCACCCGATGTGTTCTGTGTAACATTTTCAGGATTGTCCAAGTCTCATATGATCGCAGGTTTCCGCATCGGATGGATGATTTTAAGTGGTGCAAAAAGTAAGGCGAAGGGTTATATAGAGGGAATCAATATGCTCTCTTCCATGCGTCTCTGTTCAAATGTTCCGGCACAGTCCATTGTACAGACTGCACTTGGCGGATATCAGAGTGTCAATGAATATACGCAGCCGGGCGGACGTGTTTATGAGCAGAGAGACTTTATTTACAAGGCCCTGAATGATATTCCGGGAATTTCCGTTGTAAAACCACATGCGGCATTTTATATATTCCCGAAGATCGATACTGAGAAATTCAATATTTTCAATGATGAACAGTTTGCTTTGGATTTTCTTCATGAGAAACAGGTGCTTGTTGTTCCGGGCAAGGGATTCAACTGGAACCAGCCGGATCACTTCCGTATTGTTTATCTGCCGGATATCCGCCAGCTTGACAAGGCAATGAAGAAGATGAAAGAGTTCTTTGCTACATATAAGCAGGGCTGATCGCAGATAGACAAGAAGAGATTTGCGATCCGCATTCGCTGCCTGCTCATAACCGATAAACTGTAAAGCAGATATTCGGTTATATTTTCGGCATAGACCGGAACCGAAAAAAATGTTATAATATATCTGAAATATCCCGGCCAGCTACGCCGGGATATACAAATAAGACCAGAATTGCTTGAGAGGGGAATGAGGAGGGACCGTTATCGAACAGCAATAAAACAGAAATCGAAAGGGGAAATAACTGATGAGCAAATTCAACATGAAAGTGACACCTGAGATTGAGAAACTTACCCAGATCTGTCGTGAGAATGACAAACTGGATCTGTCTTTATATGGCAAATACGATGTCAAGCGAGGCTTGCGTGACCTGAATGGAAAGGGTGTCCTTGCAGGACTGACCCAGATCTCCAATGTCCAGGCAACGAAGATCGTGGACGGAAAAGAGGTTCCCTGCGCAGGTAAGCTTTCTTATCGCGGGTATGACATTAAGGATCTGACAAATGGTTTTATCAATGACCGGCGCTTCGGTTTTGAGGAAGTAACCTATCTGCTTCTTTTCGGAAAGCTTCCGGATCAGGAAGAACTGAATGGATTTTCCGGGATTCTTGCGAACCAGCGTATGCTTCCGCGGAATTTTGTAAGGGATGTCATTATGAAGGCACCATCCAGAGATATTATGAACGCTCTGTCAAGAAGCGTGCTGACACTTTATTCCTACGACAAAGACCCGGATAATATTGAACTGGAGAATGTGCTCCGTCAGTGTATCAACCTGATCAGCGTTTTCCCGCTGTTATCTGTTTATGCATATCAGGCCTATAACCACTATGAGAAAGGCGAGAGTCTTTATATCCATCAGCCTAAAAAGGAGCTTTCCACAGCTGAGAATATCCTGCGTCTGTTAAGACCGGATAAGAAGTATACGGCACTGGAGGCAGAGATCCTTGATATTGCTCTGATCCTTCATATGGAGCATGGCGGTGGTAATAACTCTACTTTTACTACACATGTGGTTTCCTCTTCCGGGACAGATACGTATTCTGCGATCGCGGCAGCACTAGGTTCTCTGAAAGGCCCGAAACACGGCGGTGCCAACATCAAAGTCGTAAAAATGTTTAACGATATGCGTAAACACGTACATGACTACAGTGATGAAGAGGAGATCAGTGCATACCTTAAGAAGCTTCTTCATAAAGAGGCCTTTGATAAACGTGGACTGATCTATGGTATGGGACATGCGATCTATTCTGTTTCAGATCCACGTGCAGAAGTCTTTAAAGGCTATGTGGAACAGCTTGCAAGAGAAAAGGGCAGAATGAAGGATTATCAGCTGTATGCTGCAGTAGAGCGTCTTGCACCAAAGGTTATCGCAGAGGAGCGTAAGATCTATAAGGGTGTCAGTGCCAATGTGGATTTTTACAGCGGATTTGTTTACAGCATGCTGGATCTGCCGCTGGAGCTTTACACACCGATGTTTGCTATTGCACGTATCGTAGGCTGGAGCGCACATCGTATGGAAGAGCTTATCAATGTGGATAAGATCATCCGTCCCGCATATAAGAATGTCCTTCCGGAAGCAGAGTATATTCCTCTTTGCGAGCGATAGGAAAGGACTGAGGTGGAATAGATGTTCAGATGCTTTTTTCCGGATGAATATCTGGATTCTGCGTATGGGATCGATTATGAGAAGCTTTACAGAGAAGGATACAGAGGGCTGCTCTTTGATATCGATAATACCATTGTTCCCCACGGTGCACCGGCAGATGACCGGGCAAAGAAACTGTTTGAAAAGCTGAGGGCTCTCGGGTTTCGATACTGCTTTGTATCCAATAACCAGAAACCTCGTGTGGAGCCCTTTGCCAAAGCAGTAGAGGGGGATTTTATAGAAAATGCCCATAAACCGGCTGTGAAAAATTATAAAAAAGCCTGCCAGGTGATCGGAATCGATCTTGACAGGACGATCTTTATAGGAGATCAGTTGTTTACGGATATTTATGGAGCAAAGAGAGCAGGGATCCGGACGATCCTTGTGAAACCGATTCATCCAAAAGAGGAGATCCAGATCGTACTGAAGCGATATCTGGAAAAAATAGTATTACATTTTTACCAAAAAGAGGAGGGAAAGAATTCATGAACCATATTGTAATCATCGGCTTTATGGGTTCAGGAAAGACACGAGTTGGAAAGAGACTGGCGAAGGACCTGGGGCTTCCGTTTATTGACGTGGACAGACTGATCGTGAAAAAAATGAACATGTCAGTAAAGGAGGTATTTGAACGCTTTGGAGAAGCATTTTACCGTGCGCTGGAGACTATGGCAGTCAAGGAACTGTCCACAGACAGCGAACGGAAGGTAATCTCTGTAAGTGCGGGATTGCCTCTTCAGGAGCAGAACCAGAAATATCTCCAGAGTATGGGAACGATCATCTATCTGAAGGGATCTGCTGCAACGTTGATCAAACGTCTGGAAGGAAGTAACAATCCCACATTGGAAGGAACTGAGAATAAAGAAGAGAAGATCAAGAAACTTCTGAAACAGAGAGATCCGGTTTATGAGAAGTTTGCGGACATTAAAGTTGTCACAGGAGTGAAGCCTTTTGATGAGCTGATCGCAGAAATTGAAGAAAAATTGAAGGCTTAAACAAAAAAACAGTTGAAAAATGGCAAAAGGTATTATAGAATAATCCATAGCGAAAAAGAACCGCATATATTAAGGAGGAAATATTTATGATTTCAGCAGGTGATTTCAAAAATGGTATCACACTTGAAATTGATGGAAACGTATGTCAGATCGTTGAATTCCAGCATGTAAAACCAGGAAAAGGCGCAGCCTTTGTAAGAACAAAATACAAGAACATTATCACAGGCTCTGTAGTAGAGAAATCCTTCCGTCCTACAGAGAAATTCCCGGCAGCACGTATTGAGCGTGTAGATATGCAGTATCTGTATCAGGATGGTGGTTTATACTACTTCATGAATACAGAGACATATGATCAGGTTGGTCTTACAGAGGAGCAGGTTGGCGATTCTCTGAAATTTGTTAAGGATAATGAGATGGTTAAGGTTTGCTCTCATAACGGAGAGGTATTCGCAATCGAGCCACCTCTTTTTGTAGAGCTTGAGGTTATTGAGACAGAGCCAGGATTCGCAGGAAATACAGCACAGGGTGCTACCAAACCGGCAACTGTTGAGACAGGTGCACAGGTTCAGGTTCCTCTGTTCGTAAACCAGGGCGACAAACTGAAGATCGATACAAGAACAGGTGAGTATCTCTCACGTGTATAATGCAGCAAAAAACCCGCGTAAGCGGGTTTTTTTGTGCCATAAAATTAAAAGATCATTTTGACAGTATTTAAAATACCAAAGTTTGAATGCATATTCCAGACTGTACAGGTAAGAAAAACTGTACAGTCTGGACTTTTTTTGAAATATCCTTGACACGAAAAATCATTCTGGTATAATTAAACCCAGTCAAAAAACTGACTAAGAAGTTCGTCTGTCCACCAGAGATGACCGGAAATGATCCTGTCACAGAAGTCTTTTAAGGGCTTGTACTGGTTTCGACGGGGGCTTTGAAGTTAGGGAAGCCATCCGCAGACTCCTGGACTGCGTACCAACCGGGAACTAAATATAAACGCAGACGAAAAGTTAGCGTTAGCAGCCTAAGCTGCTCGTCAGCCCCGTTGCACTCACACATCGGGAATCTGGCGTCGACCATGTGAGAAACCTTGCCGGGTAAGCTTTGCCCCGGTAGATGTATCATGAAGCTACTGAAGCAGTAAGCCTGTCGGTGGGCGTACTGCTGAGGGAATGTTAAATCAGCGACTGTGATGGGAGATGCCTTAAGGGATAGGCTTTCGGACAGGGGTTCGATTCCCCTCAGGTCCATTTATGGAACGTCCCGGAAAGACAGCATTTATGCGGCTTTCCGGGAATTTTTTTTACTTTCTTTATTACTCGTGGATATCAGGAAATTCTTCGCAGATACAGAAAGCGATGGTGATAGAATGAAAAAAACTCTGCTTAACAGAAAAAAGCAGAATAAGAAATCTGATTATTATGATTATAATCTGGTAGCTGTTATTGTACTGCTGGTGTGCTTTGGACTGGTCATGCTTTACAGCACCAGTTCATATATGGCAGAAGTGAATTATGGCAACGATATGTTTTATTTTAAGAAACAGGCACTGATCAGTGCAGCATGTCTGATCGGAGCGTTATTTATTTCAAAAATACTGGATTATCATATCCTTCTTCCTTTTACAACTGCGTTGTATGTGGCTTCGCTGATCCTTATGGGACTTGTGCGGACTCCGCTGGGACATTCCTCTCATGGTGCTACCAGATGGCTGTATATCGGACCGATCAACTTTCAGCCTGCCGAGCTGGCAAAGATCGCGGTTATTATCATGATGGCTTACATGATCGGAAAAATGGGACGAAAGGTAAAGACTTTAAAGAGCTGTATGATCCTGGGACTTCCGGGGGCAGGACTTGCGCTTGCGGCTTATATACTTACAGATAACCTGAGTACAGCCATGATCATTTTGGGAATAACAGTTGGAATGGTGTTTGTGGCACATCCGGATATGCGTCCGTTTATTGCTGTGGCAGCGGCAGGAGTGATCCTTATTGTGATCGGAGTACTTTTTCTGGTTGCGACGACCAAGAATAGTGACAGCTTCCGTGTTATGCGAGTACTTGTATGGCTTCAGCCTGAGAAATATTCCGATGAAGGCGGTTATCAGACGCTGCAGGCATTGTATGCCATTGGCTCCGGAGGGCTTTTTGGCCGCGGGCTTGGAAATAGTATCCAGAAGCTTGGAAGTGTTCCGGAAGCACAAAATGATATGATCTTTTCCATTATCTGTGAGGAGCTTGGAATTTTCGGAGGGATTTTTGTACTGATCCTGTTCGGATATCTTTTGTACAGGTTGTTTTTTATTGCGCAGAATGCACCGGATCTGTTTGGCTCACTGATCGTTACCGGGATTTTTATACATATTGCATTGCAGGTGATCCTTAACATTGCCGTTGTACTGAATCTGATGCCCAATACAGGTGTCACCTTGCCCTTTATCAGTTACGGAGGAACGTCCATTGTGTTCCTGATGCTGGAGATGGCAATAGCTCTCAGCGTGGCCCGTCAGATAAAATTTCAAGAGTAAAATAGTTTTAAAATCAAAATATTTTTGCTCTGGAGCCATTTTTTGGGAAAATCCTCTTGACAACTGTTTTTGCAGACTATATACTTTGCTCAAAAAGAGGAAACAGATTCGATCTGTAACGATTAAAGGAGAGAATAAGACATGTTAGAAAAAATGAAAGAAATGCTTGCAGAGCAGTTAAATTGTGAGGCATCTACAATCACACCGGAGACATCTTTCAAGGATGATCTTGGTGCAGATTCTCTTGACCTGTTTGAACTGGTCATGGCTCTTGAGGATGAGTACAATGTTGAGATACCGGCAGAGGAGCTTACAGATCTGAACACAGTTGGAGATGTGATCGATTATCTTAAGAACAAAGGCGTAGAAGCATAAGCAGAAATCTAGGATCCTCTGGGACGACAGTGTCTCAGAGGATTTTTTTTGTATATGCGAAGATACATGAGAGGGATGGCAGGGTATTCCGCCGGAAAACCTATGGACATTTTGAAGGATTTGGGTATATAATAGCACCTATAAAGAGAAACAACAAAAACGAGGAGAAAAGAAATGACAAAGATCAGAACAAGATTTGCACCGAGCCCTACAGGAAGAATGCATGTGGGTAATTTAAGAACAGCTCTTTATGCTTATTTGATCACAAAACATGAAGGCGGAGATTTTATCCTCCGTATTGAAGATACAGACCAGGAACGTTATGTGGAGGGAGCTGTAGATATCATCTACCGTACTCTTGAGAAAACAGGACTTCTCCATGATGAGGGACCGGACAAGGATGGCGGATTTGGCCCGTATGTACAGAGCGAGCGTCAGGCAACAGGCATGTATCTGAAATATGCCAAACAGCTTATTGAGCAGGGAGATGCATATTACTGCTTCTGCGGCAAGGAAGAGCTGGAAAGCATGAAACGTACTGTTGCGGGTAAGGAAATCTCTATTTATGACAAGAGATGTCTCCATCTTTCCAAGGAAGAGGTTCAGCGCCGTCTGGATGCAGGTGAGCCGCATGTTATCCGCTTTAATATGCCAACAGAGGGAACCACTACATTCCATGATGTTATTTACGGAGATATCACCGTTAACAATGAGGAGATGGAGGATTTGATCCTGATCAAATCTGACGGTTATCCGACCTACAACTTCGCAAATGTAATTGATGATCACCTTATGGGAATCACACATGTTGTAAGAGGTAACGAATACCTTTCCTCTTCACCGAAGTATAATCGTATTTATGAGGCATTCGGATGGGAAATCCCGACCTATGTTCACTGTCCGCTGATCACAGACGAGACACATCAGAAGCTTTCCAAGAGATGTGGACATTCTTCTTATGAAGATCTGATCGATCAGGGATTTGTGACAGAGGCAGTGATCAACTATGTTGCACTCCTTGGATGGAGCCCGGCAGACAACCGTGAGATCTTTTCTCTTCCGGAGCTTGTGGAGGCATTTGATTATCATCATATCAACAAATCACCGGCAGTTTTTGACATTGCCAAGCTGAAATGGATGAATGGTGAGTATATCAAGAAGATGGATCCGGAGGCATTCTATGAGAGAGCACTTCCGTATCTGAAAGAAGTTCTGAAAAAAGACTTTGATCTTAAGAAGATCGCAGGAATGGTTCAGACCAGAATTGAAGTATTCCCGGATATTCCGGAGCTTGTAGATTTCTTTGAGGCAGTTCCGGAGTATGACAGTGCGATGTACCGCCACAAAAAGATGAAAACAACAGAGGAGACTTCTCTTGCAGTTCTCAAGGAAGTGCTTCCGGTACTGGAATCACAGGAGGATTATACCAATGATCCGCTGTATGCATCTTTAAGCGCTTTTGTAAAGGAGCACGGATATAAGAATGGTTATGTTATGTGGCCGCTTCGTACAGCAGTATCCGGCAAGCAGATGACACCGGCCGGTGCAACAGAGATCATGGAGATCATTGGCAAGGAAGAGACACTGAAACGTGTACATGCAGCAATCGAAAAGCTTGAAAATAAATAAGAGTGTGATCGATAATCCAGTTATGAAACGAAATCCATCTCAAAAAAGGGCGATCGCCCACCTGTCAGGACCTATGATGGTTCTGGCAGGCCCCGGTTCGGGGAAAACTTCCGTCATAGTAGAAAGAACAGCACATATGCTCCAGGAAGGGAAGATACCGGCTTCCTCTGTTCTTGTTGTGACTTTTTCCAGGGCAGCAGCAGTGGAAATGAAAGAACGGTTTCTGAAATTTACCGGTGTTCAGCGAACCGGCGTTACTTTCGGGACTTTTCACGGAGTGTTTTACGGGATCCTCAAACAGGCTTATGGTCTGAATGGAGGAAATATCCTGTCAGAAGAAGAAAAATATGCGATCTTAAGAGAACTGGTGGTAAACTGTGCTGCAGAACAGTCCCAGGAAGGGGATTTTGTAGAAGATATTGCTAAGGAGATCAGTGTTGTAAAGGGTGGAAGAATCGCTCTGGAGCATTATTATTCTTCCTGCTGCCCGGATGAAGTGTTCCGACAGATCTTTCAGGGATATCGAAAAGTCCTGAATGAAAGAAGAAAACTTGACTTTGATGATATGCTGTTGAGCTGTTATGAACTTCTGAAAAAACGAAAAGATATCCTGTCTGCATGGCAGAAAAAGTTTCACTATATTCTGGTGGATGAGTTTCAGGATATCAATCATCTTCAGTATGATATCGTGAAGATGCTGGCAGCACCGGAGAACAATCTGTTTGTGGTGGGAGATGATGATCAGTCTATCTATCATTTCCGTGGCGCTCACCCGGAGATCATGCTGAATTTCCCGGAAGATTTTAAAAATGCGGAGACAGTGATCCTGAATATCAATTACCGGTGCAGTGGAAATATCCTGGATACAGCTATGAAGGTGATCAATTACAATGAAAACCGTTATGCAAAAAAACTTTCCACACCAAATGAACCGGGAGAGCCGGTGCAGATAAAAGAATTTCGAAATCCCAGAGACGAATATATGGCAGTTGCAAGCCTGTTGCGGAACCGGATGGAAGAAGGGGATAATATTGAAGATACAGCGCTGCTTTTCAGGACTAATCAGGAAACCGAAGGACTGGTCGCTGCGTTGATGGAGTATGGGGTTCCTTTCACTATGAAGGAAAAACTGCCCAACCTGTTCCGACACTGGATCTGCCGGAATATGATCGCTTATTTGAAAATGGCAGAAGGAGACCGGAGCCGCAGTACATTTCTGGAGATCATGAACCGGCCAAACCGATACATAGCCAGAGATGCTCTGACAGAAAAAAACGTTGATTTTAAAGCATTGGGAGAGTTTTACAAAGACAAAGACTGGATGTGTGACAGGATCACAACGATGGAGACACATCTTCGGATCTTAAAGACTATGGCCCCTTATGCAGCCATTAATTTTATCCGGAATGGCATGGGATACGAAGAATACTTGCAGGAATATGCAAGGTATCGTAAAATAAAACCGGAAGAGCTTATGGAAACCCTGAACCGGATCCATGAAAGTGCCAGAGGAATGAAAACATTGGAAGAATGGATGGCCTATATGGACGAGTATACCAGAAAGCTTGAAGAACAGGCGAAGAAACAGGATGTGAAACGGGAAGGAGTGGTGATATCCACTCTTCATGCGGTCAAAGGTCTGGAATATGACAATGTATATATCATGAATGTAAATGAAGGCAGCATGCCTTATCGGAAGGCAGTCCTGGAGGCACATCTGGAGGAAGAACGGAGGCTTTTCTACGTTGGTATGACACGGGCAAAGAAGAAACTCTGCCTGTATTATGTAAGACAGCAGTATGAGAAGGAACGGGAACCGTCCCGTTTTCTTGAGGAGGCCGGATTATGAATGGGATTATTTATTATACGAAGATCAGAGATGAATATAACAGCAAGAATATGGAGCATATGATCGGGGAAAAACTTCTGGAAATCGGACTTGAGCGGGAATTTGGACGAAAGCTTGCTTTTGAGCCTCGGTCAAAGGGGGAACATGGGAAACCGTTTTTTACCCTGCTTCCAAGAATTCATTATAATATCACACATTCCGGAAAATATGTGATGTGTCTGTTTGCCGGAGAAGAGGTGGGCATTGATGTGCAGATCCACAAGAAGGTAAATTACGAACGGCTCCTTGAAAGAATGGTGCCGGCAGATATGATACGGGAAATCCTGGATGCAGATGATATGGAGAAAGCCTTTTTTGCCCAGTGGGTTTTGAGAGAGGCATATATCAAATGGACCGGAGAGGGACTGTCCAGGGATCTGCGTACGATTTCCATGGATAAGGGAAATTACATAATGCTGGAGCTGGAACCGGGATACAGTGGTGCGATCTGGTCCAGAGACAGCCTGGAATTACGATTTGAATACGAAGACATCATTTTGAAATAGCAAATAGAGACGATAAAATGAACAAAGAGATGAAACACAGCTTCAGGATTTTCATTCTGAAGATCCTGGCAGTTGTTTTTGTGTTGTGCATATGTTATTTTTTATATGCATTTGTTTACCGTGCAAAAACGGAGCTGCCCACAAAAGCTGTGGTGACAAACCGAGGTGCTGCAGTGTATACACTGCGGGGACAGAAACAGATGCTTTCCCAGAAAGAGGATTTTTCTTATTTTGCCTTTGATGGGAGAGAAAAAGAGAAGGAATATGGAACATATGTCATTCCCGGGCTGAAGAATACCAGGACGCTGCTCACAAAAAAGGGTGCCACTCCTGCCATGTGTACATCCATGACGCCTCAGGGACTGGCGGTTACAGAGGATTATGTGCTGGTCAGCGCTTACTGCAGCACACAGAAACATAATTCGGTCATTTATGTGATCGATAAGGAAAAGCATAATTTTATTAAAGAAGTGATACTGCCTGGACAGCCTCATGTGGGAGGACTTGCCTATGACCCGGAGCATAAGTTATTATGGTGTTCCTCCAATATCAATGGGATCGCACAGGCAGTGAGTATAAAGATGGATACAATAGAAGCCTACGATTATGATGACAGCCATCTGCCGGTGGATACTTTCCAGATAGTCAGTCTTTATGGGATCGTGAGAGATTCTTTTATGACCTTTTATAAGGGATGTCTGTATGTAGGCTGCTTTGAAAAATATAACGAAAGTGTAATTGCACGATACGGAGTTGACGAAGAGGGAAAACTGATCAATACCATGGACGAGAAACTGGGCATGGATTTTGAAATGGCAGTTCCGTTGGATTATTCCACCATATCGGAGCAGGTTCAGGGAATTGCTTTTTATAATGATAAGCTTTTGATCTCTCATTCTTTTGGAATCCTGCCATCCAGGCTGGTGTTTTATGAACAATCCGATAAGCGTTTGTATGTAAACGAGAATTCTGCCAGAACATATCGTTTTCCGGAACGACTGGAACAGATCGTGGTGGAGGGTGACAGCCTTTATGTGATGTTTGAATCCTGTGCCTATGCATACCGTGCGTCCTCCGTAAATATTGTGGATCGGGTCCTGAAGCTGAATCTTTCGAAGATGGAGACCTATGACGAAGAAGAAAGTCTTTTTTTTCTGTCGGAATAAAGAAAAAACGAGAGAGCATCAAAAAAGACAACAGGTACTAAATCCGGCATGTCCGCAATATATTTAAGTGTAAGAGGTGAAAACATGGACGCAAACCAGATCCAGAACCTGTTTGCCAGTAATGTCCGCCAGCTTCTGGTGGATGCAGACCTTGATTATGATAAATTATATGAGATACGTCTCCGCGTGGGAAGACCTCTGTTCCTCACTTATGATGGGGGAGAATGTTTCCTCCGGCAAAAAGATACAGAACCTTATCTGGTTACGCGGGAAGATCTTAAGGAAACACTGGAGTATGTCAGCGGCTATTCCCTGTATGCTTATGAAGATGAGATCCGCCAGGGGTTTTTGAGTGTACAGGGCGGGCACCGTGTAGGAGTTACCGGAAAGGTGATCCTGGACGGAAACCGTATCCGTGGGATGAAATATATTTCCTGCATCAATGTCCGTCTGGCACATGAGATCCAGGGATGTGCAGAAGAAGTGCTGCCATATATCCAGACAAGAGAGCAGATCATGCATACCTTGATCGTTTCTCCGCCCAGATGTGGGAAGACCACGCTTCTTCGGGATATCATCCGGCAGATGAGTAATGGATGGGGAAATATTTCCGGTGTTACGGTAGGAGTAGTCGATGAGCGCAGTGAGCTGGCCGGATGCTATCAGGGGATCCCTCAGAATGACCTTGGAATGCGTACGGATATCCTGGACGGCTGTCCGAAAGCAGAAGGGATGCAGATGCTGATCCGGTCAATGTCGCCGGTTGTGGTTGCTGTGGATGAACTTGGAAAAGAAGAAGATTTCAAGGCTGTGGAATCAGTTATCCACTGTGGATGTCGTCTGATCGCAACTGCACATGGAGCTTCCATGGAAGAAACATTATCCCAGCCGTTTTTCCGGAAATTGTGGGAAGCGCGGGTTTTCCAGAGATATATTTTTCTGGGAAAGCATGAACGTGCAGGAATCGTGGAAGGAATCTATGATGAAAATGGGAAATGCCTATGTACCGGATTGTAGGCTGTATTCTGGTAGTGGCGGCAGGAGCCGGAATGGGATTTTCCGGAAGTATGAGACTTTCGGAGCAGATTCGTATACTGGAAAAACTGCTTCAGATGGTGATCTGCCTGAAAGGCGAGATCCGCTGCGGGAATGCATCACTGCCGGATGCTTTTTATGGAGCAGCAGGAAGAATGAATGGAAAATACAGAGAGTTTCTCATCAGTGCCGCGGACAGGATGAAAGCGGGAACAGGAGAAAAACTTTCACAGATATGCAGGGAATGTGCGGAAAGCGCCCTGAAAAAAAGCTGCCTTACCCATGGGGAAAAGGACGCTTTTTTTTCTTTCGGAGAATATCTGGGCTACATGGATCTGGAAATGCAGATGCGACAGCTTTCCCTGTATGAAAATAATTTGGAAGCAGAGATCTTGAAGCGGAAAGCGGAGGTTTCCGGAAAGAAAAAACTGTACCAGGGAATTGGGATTCTTGGAGGCCTGCTGCTTGCGGTTCTCCTGGTATAGTATTGTTTATCAGACAGTAGTAAGAAGGACAGGCTTTCAGAAGAAAAGGAGGGATCATTTGGAGGTCAGTATCATATTTAAGATCGGTGCAGTAGGGATCCTGGTCTCTGTTCTTTCTCAGATCCTGAAACATAGCGGAAGGGAGGAACAGGCTTTTCTGGTGAGTTTTTCAGGACTTCTTTTAGTACTGTTCTGGATCGTGCCGTATATTTATGAGCTTTTTAAAAATATCCAGCAGCTTTTTGTACTGTAGGGGAGGGAAAGAACCGTGGATATTCTGAAGATTTCTGTTCTGGGAACAGCGGGGGTTCTTCTGGGGATTCTTCTGAAAGACCGTGCACCGGAGTATGTAAGCCTTGTTACGATGGGAATAGGTCTTGTGATACTGGGATTAGCGGTAGGGAAGATCAGCTATCTGTTCCAGTCCCTGGAGAGACTGAAACAGAGTCTCCCGATTGATGGAAGCTATATCACTACTTTGCTGAAGATGATCGGGATCACCTATATCGGACAATTTTCATCCGGCATATGCAGAGATGCAGGATATTCCTCCACTGGTGCACAGATCGAACTGTTCTGCCGGTTATCTGTAATGGTCTTAAGTATGCCGGTTCTTCTGGCACTGCTGGATACCATACAGGGATTTCTTGCATGAAAAGATATTGGTCAGAGATTTGTGCAGCCCTGTTTCTGGCTGTAGTTATAAGCTGTTTTGGCGGTGTGATCGTTTATGCTTCTTCGGCGGAACAACAGATCACAGATCAGATGGAGCTTACCGACCTGCAGTCCATGGTAGATGAGATGCTTGGAGAAAAAACATTTTCTGTTGCAGAAGCGTTTCACAGACTGTTGTCAGGGGAAGAGGTGCTTTCGGAGGAGAGTGTGCGGGAATTTTTGCACAGTTTCCTTTTTTATGGTATTGAAAGAGAAAAAGAGCTGATCGTGAAGTTGTTGCTTCTGCTGTTATTCGCTGCCGTTTTTTCCGGGTTTGCCGGTGCCTTTGATAACGGGCAGGTGGGAGAGATCAGTTTTTATGTGGTGTATCTTCTTGTTTTTACTCTTCTGATGAACAGTTTTTCCGGTTTGAGTGCATCACTGCTTTCAATGCTTGCGTGGATCACGGAGTTTATGAAGGAACTCTCACCGGTGTATTTTATGGCAGTGGCAGCAGCGTCAGGTGCATCCAGTGCAGCTGCTTTTTATCAGGGAGTACTGCTTCTGGTGTGGCTTTTTCAATGGATCCTGGAACGAGTACTGCTTCCTGGAGTGAGTTTATATATTCTTCTGAGATTTGTGAATCATCTTTCCAGGGAAGAAATGCTGGGAAAAATGGCTGAGCTGATCGAGACTGTGATTTCCTGGGGGCTTCGGACATTACTTGGAGTGGCAGCAGGACTGCAGGTGGTGCGTGGGCTTGTAGCTCCGGTAATGGATTCTCTGAAGCGGAGTGCTGTGGGAAAAACTGCAGGTGCTCTTCCTGGGATCGGGAGCGCGGTAAATGCAGTTACGGAACTGGTCCTTACCACAGCTGTTCTTGTAAGAAACAGTCTGGGCATTGCGCTTTTACTGGTAATCCTGGCGGTGGGGGCGGGGCCATTGGTCCGATATGGACTTTTGTCACTGACCTATCGCTTTTTGGCGGCTGCGGCGCAGCCTGTATCAGACAAACGGCTGGTAGAAGCCTTTGGCACCATGGCAGAGGGATGTGCACTTCTGATGAGAATCCTGTTTACTGCGGAAATTTTATGTATGCTTACATTTCTGATCCTGATGGCAGGAGGAGGCTTGAGATGAGAACAGAACTTTATCAGTGGATGAAAAGCCTGGCTTTTTTTCATGTACTTACTACAGCACTTCTGCATATTCTGCCTGATAAGCGTTATGAGCAGTATATACGGCTGTTTATGGGGCTTCTGTTGGTGCTTTTGATCTGTACACCTATATTTGCCGTAGTGGGAAAAAGTGAAGAACTTCTGTCCGGATTCAGCAATAATTATGGGAGAGAAGAACAGGTACGTATGAAGACAGAAGCAGAAGGAATAAGGGAAACATTTCTTAAAGGAGCATATGAACAGGAACTGAAGGATCAGGTTCAGGGTATCCTCAGGAAAGAAGGGATTTTTTCGGCAAAAACAGAAGTAGATATGGAAAAAGAGCTTCAGCTGACCATAACACTTTATGGAACAGTCACAGAAAAACAGAGGGAGGCGGTGAAAAATGAGCTCGAAAGAATCTGCGGACTCAGGAAAGGACAGTATCAGATCCTGGCTTCTGAGGATGGGATGGAAGGAGTGGGGAGTTTTCCTTCTTCTGGGAATCCTTCTTCTGGTGGCAGGACTTCCGGTAACCCGAAAGAACAGTAAAACAGCAGAGGATCAGAATGCGGAGAAAACCCGCCTGGAGAGCCGCCTTGAGGAACTGCTTTCCAATGTGGAAGGAGTCGGAGAAGTGGAAGTGATCATTATGACCGGGGATGAGGGAAATACGGAAAACTTTTCCATAAGCAGCAAAAATGAAGTTACCGGTGTGCTGGTGGCGGCTCAGGGAGCAGGCAGCGCAGTGACAGTCCAGAATATTCAGCAGGCAATTATGGCATTATTTCAGATCGACGCTAATAAAATTAGAATAATGAAAATGAAATGAGGAGAGTAGAAGTGAAAAAGATCATGAAGAAAAATCAGGTAATCATCACCTCGCTGGCCATTCTCATTGCTGTGGCCGGATATCTGAATTTCGCAGATGTGGATCTGGGATTTAAGGATAAGGAGACGAGTACAGACAGCAGCAGTATCCTGGATGATGTGGATTATGACCTGACCGATGAAACAGCCCTTCTGGATGAGAACGGGGCAGATGGCACAACCCAGTCGGAGGTGATGGATACCGCATCCCCGGGCGAGGCCGTACTTACCGGTGCTTCGGATTTTGCAGCACAGGCAAAAGTCAGCAGGGAGCAGGTGCGTTCCCAGAACAAAGCGGACCTGCAGGCAATCATCAGTAATAAAGACATCAGCGATGAGGAAAAACAGAATGCTATTAACACAATGGTTTCCATGACAGATCTTACAGAAAAAGAGGCGGCTGCAGAGCTTCTTCTGGAGGCGAAGGGCTTTGAAAATGTGATCGTAAATCTGACGGGTGAAACTGCGGATGTTGTGGTGCCGGATGCAGATCTGGAGGATGCAAAACGTGCACAGATCGAGGATATTGTAAAGAGGAAAACCGGTGTGGCAGCAGAGAGCATTGTGATCACGCCTCTGAGTCAAAGTAAAAATGCATCGGATGTCATAAATACTACAGATGAAGCTGAAAAAAATACGGGAGGTGCAGAGGATAATGCGGAAAGTACAGGTGAGGAGGTGCAGGATACCGCTGCATCTGTGGAAAGCGATCCGGCGGATCAAACATCTGAGGACGCAGAGACGGCTGCAGATATCCAGAACGATCAGACTATTGATACAGAGGGAATTTACGACTGAATTGCCTTGACAGCAAAGCCTTGTCTATACTAGAATAGGAAAGGTTATAGTAAAATAGAGATATCAGAGAATATACAGGAGGCTCACGTGTCGAAGTATACGAAAGAAATAGAAAAAAGAAGAACATTTGCCATCATCTCTCATCCGGATGCTGGTAAAACAACATTAACAGAAAAATTTCTGCTGTATGGAGGGGCCATCAATCTGGCCGGAAGTGTAAAGGGTAAGGCTACGGCCCGCCATGCAGTATCAGACTGGATGGAGATCGAGAAGGAAAGAGGTATTTCCGTTACTTCATCCGTTCTTCAGTTCCATTATGACGGATATTGTATAAACATTCTGGATACACCTGGACATCAGGATTTCTCCGAGGATACCTACCGTACATTGATGGCTGCGGATTCAGCAGTTATGGTCATCGATGGATCCAAGGGTGTTGAGGCACAGACCCGTAAGCTTTTCAAGGTCTGTGTTATGAGACACATTCCGATCTTTACTTTTATCAATAAGATGGACAGAGATGCCAACGATACTTTTGATCTTCTGGATGAGATCGAAAAAGAGCTTGGTATTGCAACCTGTCCGATCAACTGGCCAATCGGTTCCGGTAAGAAATTCCGGGGTGTGTTTGATCGTAATACAAAGAAGATCCTTACCTTCTCCGATACACAGAAGGGCACCAAGGAAGGTGTGATAGAAGAGATTGATATTAATGATCCCCGTGCAGATGAGGTCATGGATCCTGAGCAGAAAGAGCAGCTGATGGAAGAAATCGAGCTTCTGGATGGCGCAAGTGCGGAGTTTTCTCAGGAAGAGGTCAGCAAAGGACAGCTGACACCGGTATTTTTCGGTTCTGCTCTTACCAACTTTGGTGTGGAAACATTTCTGGAGCATTTCCTGAAGATGACCACTTCTCCGCTTCCGAGAACTGCAGACTGCGGACCGGTAGATCCTATGAGTGATGATTTTTCAGCCTTTGTATTTAAGATCCAGGCGAATATGAACAAGGCTCACAGAGACCGTATCGCATTTATGAGGATCTGTTCAGGCAAGTTTGATGCGACCAAAGAGGTTTATCATGTGCAGGGAGACAAGAAGATGCGACTTCTTCAGCCGCAGCAGATGATGGCAGAATCCCGTCATGTTGTGGAGGAGGCTTATGCAGGTGATATCATCGGTGTCTTTGACCCGGGTATTTTTTCTATTGGAGATACCATCTGCGCACCTGGAAAGAAATTTGCCTTTGAGGGAATCCCGACCTTCGCGCCGGAGCATTTCGCACGTGTGCGTCAGATCGATACCATGAAGAGAAAACAGTTTGTAAAAGGTATCAACCAGATCGCTCAGGAAGGTGCAATCCAGATATTCCAGGAGTTTAACACCGGTATGGAGGAGATTATTGTGGGTGTTGTAGGTATCCTGCAATTTGATGTCCTGAAATACCGTCTGGAGAATGAGTATAATGTAGATATCCGCCTGGAAACACTTCCATATGAGCATATCCGCTGGATTGCCAACAAGGAGACTGTAAAAGTAGACAAGATCGTGGGAACTTCTGATATGAAGAAAGTCACAGACCTTAAGGGAAATCCGTTGCTGCTCTTTGTCAATGCATGGAGTGTTGGCATGGTTGAGGACAGAAACCCTGATCTGGTACTGACAGAATTCAGTAAATAAGCCCTTTTATTTCATAACTTTTTTTGATATAATAGTATAAAATTACGAACAAAAATATTATATCCGTAGGAGGGTTTCCCATGGCAGAAAAAAGAACAACATATAAGATACAGGATTTGGGCGGAATCGGTGAAGTTCACATTGCAGATGAAGTTGTTGCAATCGTTGCAGGACTTGCAGCAACAGATGTGGATGGAGTTGCTTCCATGGCAGGAAATATCACCAATGAGCTGGTAAGTAAACTTGGAAAGAAGAATCTGTCCAAGGGCGTGAGAGTAACCATTCTGGAAGGAGTCGTTACCGTGGATCTGTCATTGAATATCGAGTATGGCAGAAACATTCTTGAGACAAGCAAGAAGGTTCAGGAGAAGGTTAAATCCGCTATTGAGAATATGACAGGGCTTGAGGTTGCAGATGTAAATATTCATATTGCCAGCGTGGATATGGAGAACGAAAAAGGAAAGTAAACCTTTCCTTTTTTCCGTCTTAGGAGGAAATTATGAGAAGAAGAGAACAGAGAGAACATGTATTTAAACTTATGTTTATGACAGAGTTTAATTCAGAAGAAGAGATGACAGAACAGCTCTCTCTTTATTTTGAAGGTCTTGGAGAACTTTCAGAACAGGACCAGGAATATATGAAGAAGAAGTACGCACATGTGAAAGAACATCTGGAAGAGATCGATGCACAGCTGAACAGTGCAAGCCGTGGATGGAAGACAAAGCGTATGAGCCGTGTGGATCTTGCGGCACTTCGTCTGGCAGTATATGAGATGGAATATGATGCAGACGTACCGACAGGAGTAGCTATCAACGAAGCGGTAGAACTTGCCAAAAGATTTGGCGGAGATGCTTCCGGCTCCTTTGTAAATGGAGTACTGGGTAAGATCGCATCTGAGAAGGATGAAAAGAAAAACGAGGAGGAGACTGCTGACACAGAAGAGAAGGCAGCAGAAGCCCCGGAAGAGAACGCATGAGAAATGTCTATTCTGTCGGTCAGGTAAACCATTATGTCAAAAATATGTTTACCCAGGATTACTTTCTCCGGAAAGTCTATGTAAAGGGAGAGGTATCCAACTGTAAATACCATACCAGCGGACATATTTATTTTTCCCTGAAGGATGAAACAGGCACATTAAGCTGTGTGATGTTTGCGGGACACCGTAGGGGTCTTGCTTTTCGCATGAAGGACGGGGATAAGGTAGTTGCAGGCGGAATTGTAGACGTATATGAGAGAGACGGGCGTTATCAGCTTTATGCAAAAGAGATCACACTGGAGGGTGCTGGTGCCCTCTATGAGCGGTATCTGGCACTGAAACAGGAACTTGAGGATATGGGGATGTTTGCCCAGGAATATAAGCAGCCCATTCCTCATTTTATTCATACCCTTGGCGTGGTGACAGCACCTACTGGTGCAGCAGTACAGGATATCCGCAATATTGCAGGCAGAAGGAATCCATATCTGCAGGTGATCCTTTATCCGGCACTTGTGCAGGGAGAGGGAGCGGCGCAGAGTATCGTAAAGGGAATCCGGATGCTGGATGAAGCAGGGGTGGACGTGATCATCGTCGGCCGTGGAGGTGGCTCTATTGAAGATCTCTGGGCCTTTAACGAGGAGAGCGTTGCCCGTGCTATTTTTGAGTGCAGGACACCGGTGATCTCGGCAGTGGGACATGAGACGGATTTTACCATTGCGGATTTTGTAGCAGATCTGCGGGCACCTACACCATCTGCTGCAGCAGAGCTGGCAGTGGATGATTTTCGCAGTGTTCTGGAGAGCTTTCATATGTACGGAGACCGTCTGCAGCGTGCCATGAACAGTAAGACAGAACTTTTTGCCGCAAAACTTAAGGCCTATGAGAACAGATTCCAGTATCTGAGCCCGGAGTCCATGTTACGTGAAAAACGTCAGTATGCATCGGAGCTGGAGGAATGCCTGCGTTCTTCCATGGAACAAAAGCTTACAGAGAAAAGACATGAACTGGCAATATGGATCCAGCGGTTTGAGGGACTTTCTCCATTAAGAAAGCTAAATGGAGGATATGCATTTGTGTCCGACTTAGGCGGACATGCGGTGACAGAGATCAGTCAGATAAAAAAAGGTGACAGGATCTCCATTGCAGTAACCGATGGAGTCATAGAAGCAGTTGCGGATCGCATCAGGAAGGAAGAGCGATAATGGCAGAAGCAAAGAAAGAAGAGAAATCCATAGAAGATACTTTTGGGGAGCTTGATCTGCTTGCCCGGAAGCTGGAGGATAAAGAAACACCTCTTGAGGAGTCTTTCCGCCTCTACAGACAGGGAATGGAGCTCCTAAAGGATCTGAACGGAAGACTGGATACTGTAGAAAAAAAGATGCTTCAGATGAATGAGGATGGGACATTTCGTGAATTTTAAAGAAGAACTGAAAAGAAGAACAGAAGAAGCAGAACATGTGATCCGGGAATATCTTCCGGAAGAATCCGGTTTTGCAAAAACCATGGCAGAGGCCATGAATTACAGTATGACGGCAGGTGGAAAGAGACTCCGCCCGATCCTGATCAGGGAAACCTACGAGCTGTTTGGAGGAAAGGATAAGCTTTGTGAGCCTTTTATGGCGGCTATGGAGATGATCCATACACATTCGTTGATCCATGATGATCTCCCTGCACTGGATAACGATGATTACCGAAGGGGAAGGCTGACCACACATAAAGTATACGGAGAGGCCATGGGCGTTTTAAGCGGTGTGGCACTCCTTAACAGAGCTTATGAAGTGATGCTTTCCGCCTTTGATCTGACCGAGGATAAAGACCGTGTGATAGCCGCTATGCGGATTATTGCAGATAAGACCGGCATCAACGGTATGCTTGGTGGACAGAGTGTTGATGTGGAGAATGATGGGAAACCTCTGGAACACAAGATGCTGGATTATATTTACAAAAACAAGACCTCCGCATTGATCGAGGCTTCCATGATGACCGGTGCTGTGCTGGCAGGGGCATCTGAGAAAGAACTTAAGGTTGTGGAGCAGGCTGCAGAAAACATCGGGCTGGCTTTTCAGATCCAGGATGATATCCTTGATGTGACCAGTACCCAGGAGGAACTGGGAAAACCGATCCACAGTGATGAAAAAAACAACAAGGTTACCTATGTAAGCCTTGTTGGAGCCCCGGCAGCAGCCAGCAGGGTTAAAGAACTTTCTGACCATGCGGTAGAACTTTTAGACGACCTTGACAGGAAGAACGGATTTCTGGATCTTCTTGTGGAAAGTCTTGTCAGCCGCAGGAAATAGAAAGAACAAAGGAAGGGTACAAATGATTCTGGAAAAAATTAAAAAGCCAAATGATATTCATAAAGTTTCATTGGAGGATTTTCCGCGCCTTGCTGAGGAAATCAGGAGCTTTTTGATCCAGAGTGTAAGTGAGACAGGTGGCCATCTGGCATCCAATCTGGGTGTGGTGGAGCTGACTCTTGCTCTGCATAATGTGCTTGATCTTCCACAGGATAAGCTGATCTGGGATGTGGGACATCAGGCTTATACACATAAAATCCTTACAGGAAGAAAAGACGGCTTTAAGGATCTTCGTAAAGAAGGAGGTTTAAGCGGTTTTCCAAAAAGGAATGAAAGTAACTGTGATTCGTTTGATACCGGACACAGTTCCAATTCCATTTCCGCAGGACTTGGCTATGTCCGTGCCAGAGACCTGATGGGAGAGAAATACCATGTGGTTTCCGTGATCGGAGATGGTGCGCTTACCGGTGGGATGGCTTATGAAGCATTGAACAATGCGGCTGAACTGAAGACTAATTTTATTATTATCATCAATGATAATAACATGTCTATTTCCAAGAACGTAGGAGGAATGTCCACCTATTTAAGCGCTCTGCGTACAGCTGAGACTTATACAGGAATGAAGATCGGCGTGACAAAAACACTCAAAAAGATTCCCCATGTTGGAACCGCCGTGGTAGATACGGTCCGAAAGACCAAGAGCAGCATCAAGCAGCTGATCATTCCCGGAATGCTTTTTGAAAATATGGGGCTGACTTATCTTGGACCGGTAGATGGCCATAATATGCGCCAGATGATGAAGCTTTTTAATGAGGCAAAGAGAGTGGAGGGACCGGTTGTTGTCCATGTTCTTACAGAAAAAGGCAGAGGCTATGGACCGGCATCTTCCCATCCGGAGCGTTTTCACGGAACAGGTCCTTTTGACATCCAGAGTGGCAGACCCCTTGCAGCAAAAACAGCGCCGACATATACGGATCATTTTTCCGGTGCAATATGTTCTCTGGCAGAGAAGAACAAAAAAGTAGTTGCTATTACAGCTGCTATGCCAGATGGAACCGGACTGAACCGATTCCGGAAGAAATTCCCGGAGCGTTTTTTTGATGTGGGTATTGCGGAAGAACATGCAGTAACCTTTGCGGCAGGCATGGCACTTGGGGGAATGATCCCGGTTTTTGCGGTATATTCTTCGTTCCTGCAGAGAGGGATCGATCAGATCCTTCACGATGTATGTATGCAGGATCTTCATGTGATCTTTGCCATTGACAGGGCAGGATTTGTCGGAGCAGATGGTGAAACACATCATGGATGCTTTGATTTATCCTATCTGTCCATGATTCCCAATATGACAGTTATGGCTCCCAAGAATGGAAAAGAGCTTGAGGAGATGTTGAAATTTGCAGTAGAAGAGCTGGATGGTCCCTGTGCGATCCGATATCCGAAAGGATCGGCATGTACCGATATGGAAGAATGTCATGAGCCACTTAAGAAGGGAAGAAGTGAAGTGATCACTCCAGGCAGTGAGATTGCAGTTCTCGGGGTTGGCAGCATGGTTTCTGTCTGTCAGAAGGTCTGTGAAGAGATAAGAGATCACAAAATAGCAGGAGCTACGTTTGTCAATGTCCGTTTTGTAAAGCCTCTGGATACAGAGCTTCTTGATCGGCTTTCGCAGAACCACAGTCTTTTGGTCACTGTGGAGGAGAATGTAAAAAGCGGTGGGTTCGGAGAACATGTATCTGCTTATATGGAAGCCTGTCATCCGGAAGTAAGAGTTCTTCCACTGGCAATACCGGATCATTTTATTGAGCATGGAACGGTGGACCGTCAGCGAATGAAAATAGGTTTAAATGTACAGGGAATCCTGGATGCGGTAGAACAGAGCTGGGAAAATCTTGTGAATAACAGAAAATAAAGGACATAGCCTTTGCAGAAGAATACGAAGCTGTGAGGCATTTTACAGCCCGGCACATAAAGAGCCGGGCTGTTGGAGGATAATATGAAAAAAAGACTGGATATCATGATGGTGGAACAGGGACTTGCACCGTCACGCGAAAAAGCAAAAGCGTATATCATGGCCGGGGAAGTATATGTCAACGGTCAGAAGGAAGACAAGGCTGGCTCCATGTTTGCTGAGACTGTCAAGCTGGAGGTAAGAGGAAAGACTCTTCCTTATGTCAGCAGAGGCGGACTGAAGCTGGAAAAAGCCATGAAAAATTTTGGCGTGACGCTGAAGGATAAGGTGTGCATGGATGTAGGCGCATCCACCGGCGGTTTCACAGATTGTATGCTTCAGAACGGAGCGGTCAAAGTCTATTCCATTGATGTGGGATATGGACAGCTGGACTGGAAACTCAGGAATGATCCAAGAGTTGTATGCATGGAAAAAACAAATATCCGCTATGTGGTACCGGAAGATCTGGAAGGTCCGGCAGCATTTTCTTCGATCGATGTTTCTTTTATCTCCCTTACAAAAGTGCTTCTTCCTGTAAGAAACCTTCTCACAGAGGACGGAGAGATCGTATGTCTCATCAAACCTCAGTTTGAGGCCGGCAGAGAAAAAGTCGGAAAAAAAGGCGTTGTCCGTGATCCGAAGGTCCATGAAGAAGTCATTGAGAAAGTCAGAGATTATGCCATGAGCATTTTTATGGAGCCCTGTCATCTTTCCTTTTCTCCCATCAAGGGACCTGAAGGAAATATTGAATATCTCCTTCATCTGAAAAAACATCCGGAAGGAACAGAAGTACCTGTGAGTCTTGACGTATCCGTAGAGGATGTGGTAAAGGAAGCCCACGGACAGCTGGACTGATGTTTGGAAAGGACTGAAGCAATATGGACAGATTTTATATAATTCCAAACAGTGCCAAGGATCCGGAACTGACATTTTCTAATAGGATCATTGCCTATCTGGAGAAGCATGGTGCCAGGTGTCATGTGCAGAAGATCACCGAAAAAATGGAAGGATCGTATCATTATACGGACCCGGATGGGATTCCGCAGGATACACAGTGCATTATTGTACTGGGTGGAGATGGAACACTTCTGCAGGCTGCAAGGGATGTGGTGCATCTGGATATCCCTCTTCTTGGAATCAATCTGGGAACTCTGGGATTTCTTGCCGAGGTGGATAAAAATTCCGTGTATCCGGCTCTGGATCGGCTTCTGTCAGATGACTATGAGCTGGAAGATCGTATGATGCTGGAAGGAAAGATCTATCGTGGAGAGGAACTTATTGGAAAAGATATCGCATTAAATGACATTGTGATCGGAAGAGAAGGACATCTCCGTGTGATCCGTTTCAAGAATTATGTTAATGATGCATATATGAATTCATACAATGCAGATGGTATCATCATTTCCACTCCGACCGGTTCTACCGGATATAGTCTGTCAGCGGGAGGTCCCGTGGTTTCTCCCAGTGCCAGTATGATGATCATGACCCCCATCGCTCCCCATACCATGAACACCCGAAGTATCATTCTTTCCGGGGAAGAGGCAGTTACAGTAGAGATCGGTGAGGGAAGACATAATACTATTGAGAAAGCGGTGGCCTCTTTCGACGGGGATACCCAGATATCCATGGTCACCGGTGATCGGATCGTGATCCGGAAAGCCACAGTCAGGACAAAAATCCTCAAGCTGAACCATCTGAGCTTTGTGGAGGTTCTGAGACAGAAAATGAGTAACAGCTGATGCAGGAGGTTCAATTTTGAAAGTAGCAAGACATGAAAAAATTATCGAACTGATCCGTCAGTACGAGATCGATACACAGGAAGAACTTGCGGCAAGACTAAATGAGGCCGGTTTTAAGGTTACGCAGGCTACCGTATCCAGAGATATCCGTGCTCTGAAAATGACAAAGGTTGCAGGCAGCAACGGAAAGTCCAGATATGCGATCCTGGAAGAACATACACCGGATGTGTTAAGTGATAAATATTCCAGAGTTTTGAAAGATGCAGTGATCGCTATGAACATCGGACAGAATATCGTAGTGGTAAAAACAATTCCGGGAATGGCCATGGCGGCAGCAGCAGCTCTTGATGCTATGAAATGGCCGGAAATCCTGGGATGTATTGCCGGAGATGATACAATTATGTGTGTGGTGAAAACCTCTGAACAGGCACCGGGTGTAGTTCAGAAGCTTGGCGGGATCTTATCCAGAGGAAAATAAAATGACAGAATATGTAAATGCTTTATACCAGAAAGGAAATCAATGTTAGTACATCTGCATGTAAAAAATCTTGCACTGATAGAGGAATCAGAGGTGGAATTCGGACCAGGCTTAAATATCTTAACTGGTGAGACCGGAGCCGGAAAATCCATTCTGTTAGGATCCATACAGCTTATCCTGGGCGGAAAAACTTCCAGAAGCATGATTCGTGAAAATGCTTCCTATGCCCTGGTAGAGTTGCTGTTTCAGGTTGAAAACACGAAAGCCAGAGAGTCCCTTGCGGCGCTTGACATCTATCCGGAAGACGGACAGGTGCTGATGTCCCGCAAGATCATGGACGGTAGAAGTATCAACAAGATCAACGGAGAGACAAGTACTGTCAGCCAGATGAAAGCAGCAGCAGCCTGTCTTCTGGACATTCACGGACAGCATGAGCATCAGTCGCTTCTTTATGGAGACCGCCAGCTGGCTATTTTGGATGTATACGGAAAAGAACAGATCCTTCCTGTCAGGGAGAAGGTCCGGAAAGCTTATCAGGAGTATCGGGACTGTGCGGATCAGCTGAAAGCACTGGATATGGATGAGGAACAGCGCAACCGTGAAAAAGCCTTTCTGGAATTTGAGATCAATGAGATCGAGGAGGCAGCTCTTATTCCGGGAGAGGACGAAACACTGGAGGACCGCTACCGGAAGCTGAGCAATGCCAGAAGAATCATGGAAACAGCACAAATGGTCCGTGGGATGACCGGATATGAACAGGGCGCCGCAGATATGACCGGAAATGCCTTGAAAGAGTTTTCAAGAATTGCAGATTACGATAAGGATCTTGCACCTTTACAGGAAGCTCTTGTGGAAATCGATTCACTTCTCAGTGACTTCTGCCGTGATCTGTCCTCTTATATGGACAGTCTGACTTTTGACGAAGAAACTTTTTTTGAAACAGAAAAAAGACTGGATCTGATCAATAGTCTGAAGGCAAAGTATGGACAGACGATCCATGAAATTTTGTCTTATCAGAAGGAACAGCAGGAAAAATTAGAAAAACTTCAAAGATTCGAAGAAAATTTCCGGTTACTGAAAGAAAAACTTATGCAGGCAGAAAAGATTCTTGAGGAAGCTTCGCATGAACTTTCAGAGATCCGGAAAAAATACAGTAAACAGCTGGATGAAAAGATTATCGAAGGATTGAAGGAACTGAATTTTGAGGATGTGGATTTTTCTATCCGTTTTGACCGCAGAAAAAATTATACAGATAATGGTTATGATGCGGTGGAATATGAGATTTCCACAAATCCAGGTGAGAGCAGAAAACCGCTGGGACAGATCGTATCCGGTGGTGAGCTTTCCAGGATTATGCTTGCCATCAAAGCGATCCTTGCAGATAAAGATCAGATCGATACACTGATCTTTGATGAGATCGATACAGGGATCAGTGGGCGTACTGCACAGAAGGTCTCTGAAAAAATGGCAGTGATCGGACAGCACAGGCAGGTGCTTTGTATCACACATCTTCCACAGATCGCAGCAATGGCAGATACCCATTTTGAGATTGAGAAACATGTAGAAGGAACAGAAACCATCACCCAGATCCATCCTCTGGAAGGAGAGGAATCTGTTCGTGAGCTTGCCAGACTTCTGGGCGGTGCCCAGATCACGCCGGCTGTTCTTGGAAATGCAAGAGAGATGAAGGAATTGGCACAGCAACAAAAAAATACAAGACTGAAATAATTTATACGTTACATACTAAGAGAGGACGGCCGAAAGGTCGGTCCTCTTTTTTAACCGAATCAAGTCAGTTTCCTGCTTCAGTTGCGAAAAGCAATAAGCAGTGGGTGGGGATTTGCTTGTATCAGAAAATTACAAAGGATGTGACGTAAGATGAACAGAAAAAGAAAATACCGATGTTGGCTCCTTGTATTTCTTGCGCTGGATCTGATTCTGATGGGATGGCTGGGCTACCGGCTTCTGGACAGAAAGATCCCGGATCAGATCCTGGTGGATCATGAGGACAGCCGGGAAGTAGCCAATCTTCTTAAACGCCCTTTTATCAGCTTTGATGATGCGATCACCGTTTCAGGAAAAGACAGCTATAAGTTGCACTGCAGACTCTTGGGAGTGATCCCTTTTAAGGATGTGAAGGTAAAAAATATAACTGCAAAAGAAGTATATGCAAGCGGAGATGCAGTAGGTATTTATATGCAGACGAAAGGAGTTCTGATCATTGATACAGGCGAGATCCTTTCGGAAAGTGGTGAGATGGAAGAACCGGCCCGGGACATTGTAAAGCCGGGAGATTATATTGTGGCTTTTGATCAGAACCGGATCCAGTGCAAGCAGGATCTTCTGGAGGATCTTGCAGATCTTTGCGGAGAATCTGTAACACTGAAGGTCCGCCGGGGAAAAGAGACGATTCCCCTGTCCCTGACGCCGGTGAAAGATGAGAAAGGAAACTATAAGCTTGGCATCTGGGTGAGGGACGATACACAGGGAATCGGAACCCTGACTTATGTGGACGAAAATGGAGGGTTCGGTGCTCTTGGTCACGGGATCAGCGATGTGGATACCGGCGAACTTTTAAGTATCGCAGATGGAAATCTTTACAACGCCCAGATCCTGGGGATCCGGAAAGGAGAAAAAGGAAATCCCGGAGAACTATCTGGTCTGATCCGATACGAAGCTGACAATATCCTGGGTGAGATTTCCGAAAACAGTAAAAACGGCATTTTTGGAACTGTGGATGCTGATCAGGTGAAAAATCTGGATCTGAAGAAGATTCCTGTAGGTTACAAACAGGATCTGAAAATTGGACCCGCATCTGTTCTCTGCTGCACAGACGGCGAAGTAAAAGAATATGCCGCAGAGATCACCAGGATCGATATGAACCATGAGGATTCTAATAAGAGCTTCGTAATCCAGATCACAGATAAAGAACTCCTGGAAAAAACAGGTGGGATCGTTCAGGGAATGTCTGGAAGTCCTGTGCTTCAGAACGGAAAACTCTTTGGTGCCGTGACTCATGTATTTGTGCAGGATTCTACCGGCGGATATGGGATTTTTATTGAAAATATGACAGGCAATGCATAATCTGCAGTTGAGGAAAGAGGCACAAAAACATGGAAAAAGTCCGGGAAAAGTGCCTCTTTTTTATATGGGGAAAAATGCCGGATACAGATGGAAATACCTGCATTTTAGTGAATTTTGTGATATATAAGAGAAAAAATGTCGAAAAATATCGTACGAAAGTGTGATAAAATAACTACTTTTATCTTGATTTTACTACAGGATTTCCACTATAATAATTTTGTCGCCAGCAAGGGGAAAGCGCAGGCAGCTAACAGTGTCGGTTACTGCCGTGGTGACAGGGGGTATGTCTGGAAACCCAAGGAGATAGAAGTTAGGAGGGTCCTCATGGACAAATTAAATGTTGCAATTGCTGATGATAACGCGAAAATGACAGACATGCTCGGTCAGATGATCGAAGAAGATAAAGACCTTGAACTGGTCGGAAAAGCACACAACGGAGAAGAAATCTGTAACATAATCAAAGATAAGGAGCCGGATGTGGTGATTCTCGACATCATTATGCCGAAGATGGACGGCCTTTCCGTTATGGAGAAATTTTCCCATAACGCAAATGTCAAAAAAGTTCCAGTGTTTATCGTATTATCTGCAATTGGACAGGAGAGGATTACAGAGGATGCATTCAGTCTTGGAGCAGACTATTATGTTTTGAAGCCTTTTGACAACACCACACTTTTAAACCGGATCAAACATATTCGGAAGATTGGGGACAGAAGAGTGCGGGAGATTGCAAGGCCAGGTATCACAGAAACCAAAAAGCCTCAGCCGGAGAGGAATCTGGAAACCGATGTGACGAATATCATTCATGAGATCGGAGTTCCGGCACACATCAAGGGGTATCAGTATTTAAGGGATGCGATCATTTTGTCTGTCAATGACATGGAAATGCTCAATTCCATTACCAAGGTATTATATCCAACCATTGCGAAACGCCATCAGACAACACCGAGCAGAGTGGAGCGGGCGATCCGACATGCGATCGAGGTGGCATGGAGCCGGGGAAAGATGGATACCATTGATGAATTGTTTGGATATACTGTAAGCACCGGAAAAGGGAAACCCACGAATTCTGAATTTATAGCACTGATCGCGGATAAAATCAGACTAGAATATAAAAATCGGTCTTTAAATTAGATGAATTTTGGAGTATAATCATAAATAAAAACGGGTGTACCCAGGGAGGGGAATACAGATGAAAAAAATTCTGTTTGCTACATCAGAAGCAGTACCTTTTATCAAAACAGGAGGACTCGCTGATGTTGCCGGCTCACTGCCTAAGTGCTTTGACAAAAAATATTTTGATATACGCGTGATCTTGCCGAAATATGCCTGCATGAAACAGGAATGGAAAGACAAAATGGAGTATGTGACCCATTTTTATATGGATCTGGGATTTAAGAACTGCTATGTAGGCATTATGCAGATGCAGTATGACGGGATCCAGTTTTACTTCATTGACAATGAATATTATTTCAGCGGTCCGAAACCATATGACAGTGCACCATGGGATCTTGAGAAATTTGCTTTCTTTTCCAAAGCTGTGTTATCGGTTCTTCCGGTGATCGGATTCAGACCGGATATCATCCATTGTCATGACTGGCAGACAGGACTTGTTCCGGTTTACCTTCACGATTCTTTCCAGGAGAATGAATTCTTCCGTGGAATCAAGACTGTTATGACAATACATAACCTGAAATTTCAGGGTGTATGGGATGTTAAGACTGTTAAGGATATCACAGGCCTTTCCGATTACTACTTTGCGCCGGATAAACTGGAAGCATACAAGGACGCAAACTTCCTGAAGGGCGGTATGGTATTTGCAGATGCCATTACCACAGTAAGTAATACCTATGCAGAAGAGATCAAGACACCGTTTTATGGTGAGAAGCTGGACGGACTTCTCAATGCGAGAGCCAACAGCCTGCGTGGTATTGTAAATGGTATTGATTACAATGAATTCAATCCGGAGACAGATCCGAATATCACCAAGAATTACAATGCAAAGAACTTCCGCAAGGAGAAGATCAAGAACAAGATCCAGCTTCAGAAAGATCTTGGACTTGAGCAGGATCCGAAAGCTATGATGATCGGTATTGTATCCCGCCTGACAGATCAGAAGGGATTTGATCTGATCGCTTATATCATGGACGAACTGTGTCAGGATGCGGTTCAGATCGTTGCTCTTGGTACCGGTGAGGAACGTTATGAGAATATGTTCCGTCATTTTGACTGGAAGTATCATGGCAAGGTATCTGCACAGATCTACTATGATGAGGCAATGTCTCACAGAATTTATGCAGCATCTGACGCATTTCTGATGCCGTCACTGTTTGAGCCATGTGGCTTAAGCCAGCTGATGAGCCTTCGTTATGGAACTCTTCCGATCGTCAGAGAGACCGGTGGTCTGAAGGATACAGTTGTCCCGTACAATGAATTCGAGGGAACCGGAACAGGATTCTCCTTCGTAAATTACAATGCACATGAAATGCTTGCTACGATCCGTTATGCAGAGAGTGTATATTATGACAAGAAACGTGAATGGAATAAAATGGTAGATCGCGCGATGGCTGCAGATTTTTCCTGGAACAATTCCGCACGTCAGTATGAGGAAATGTACAATTGGTTAATTGGTGAGTAAGGATTCACCGAAGCGGTTCTCGCAATAAAAAGGCGCAGACGACAGATAATATGTCGTTTGCGCTTTTTTATTGCGGGAATATACATGGATGTTATTGTATGTCTGCAAAAAATATGAAGGTGTTTGTTTATCAAACAGGAATTGTGCTAAAGTGAGAAAAAATATAAATGTTAATGATAAATAACTTTTGAATTGGTATTATTTGTACGAAACTTATCAGATTAATCAGTTATTGTCAAATAACTTAAATTGTGTTACATTTATATTAGTGCATCGTTTTTGAAATAACTATACCATTCACTTGTCTGTGAATCCGATTGATATAGTTATTTACGAAACGATGTACCAGTGGATAATACAGATATATGTATTGACCATGTAAATTGTACTTATGATGAGGTGACAATATGACACTGGACAAATTAAAGACTGGAGAATGTGGCAGAATCATCAGTGTTCGTGGCGAGGGGGAGCTGAGACATCATCTTCTGGATATGGGGCTTACACCGGGGACAGAAGTGTCTCTTCGTAAAACAGCTCCTATGGGAGATCCGGTACAGCTTGTGCTGCGCGGATATGAGCTGACATTGCGGCTGGCGGAAGCTGCAAAGATTGAGATCGTATCGATCGAATCCATGACGGAAACGAAGAAAGAAAATGAACGGCATCAGCCGATTGCTCATCCTGGTGTGGGAGAACTTGGAAAGGCTCGAGATTATCGTAAGAACCGGATCGGTGATACGATTCCCAAAGGGGAACCGATCACGTTTGCACTGGCAGGTAATCAGAACTGTGGAAAGACAACTCTTTTTAATCAGCTGACAGGTTCCAATCAGCATGTTGGTAACTTTCCAGGTGTAACTGTTGACAAGAAAGAAGGAAGCATCCGGAGGCATCCGGAGGCAACGGTAACGGATCTTCCTGGAATCTATTCACTTTCCCCGTATTCCAGCGAGGAGATCGTAACAAGAGATTTTCTGCTGAATGAGAAGCCGACAGGAATCATTAATATTGTAGATGCTTCCAATATTGAGAGAAATCTTTATCTTACCATGCAGCTGATGGAGCTTGGAATCCCAATGGTGCTGGCCTTAAATATGATGGATGAGGTAAGGGCAAATGGAGGCTCTGTTCGGATCAATGAACTGGAGGAGATTTTAGGAATTCCGGTTGTACCTATTTCAGCAGCGAAGAATGAAGGAATTGATGAGCTGATCGATCATGCAGTCCATGTTGCAAGATACAGAGAAGCACCGGGAAGAATTGATTTCTGTACTGACAATCAGTCACCGAAGGATCCGGTAGGCGCACTTCACAGATGTATCCATGCAGCCGTTCATTTGATCGAACCTTATGCAAAAAAAGCAGGACTTCCTGTACGTTTTGCAGCTACGAAGATCGTAGAGAAAGATTCTCTGATCGAAAAACGTCTGGCTTTGCCTGAAGGTGAAAAAAAGGTTCTTGATGGGCTGGTACATGTTATGGAGAAGGATGGCGGTCTGGACCGTGAGGCAGCTCTTGCGAACATGCGCTTCAATTTTATTGAAAAGCTTTGTGAGAAAACTGTGGTAAAACCGGCAGAAAGCCGTGAACATAAACGAAGTGTCGCCATAGATCGTATCCTTACCGGAAAATATACAGCAATTCCCTGTTTTGTGGGAATTATGGCAATTGTATTTGTGATGACGTTTAATTATCTGGGAGCCTGGCTTTCAGACGGAATGACTATGGTCGTGAACTGGGTAATTGCACTTATTGGCAGGGGACTGGAGGTGGCAGGTGTCAGCTCAGTACTGCAGTCACTGGTTGTGGATGGAATTTTAAGCGGTATCGGAAGCGTGATTGGATTTCTTCCTACGATCGTTACTTTGTTTTTCTTCCTGTCAATCCTGGAAGATACCGGATATATGGCTCGTGTAGCCTTTGTTATGGACAAGCTCCTTCGAAAGATCGGACTTTCCGGAAGAAGCTTTGTGCCGATGTTGATCGGATTCGGCTGTTCGGTGCCGGCCATTATGGCAACCAGAACATTATCCAGTGAACGTGACCGGAAAATGACGATCCTGATTACTCCGTTTATGAGCTGCAGTGCCAAGCTTCCAATCTACGGACTTCTCACCAGTGCATTTTTCCCGAAGCAGTGGAGAGGAGTTGTGATGATCAGCCTTTATTTTGCAGGAATTCTCTGCGGGATCCTGTATGCGCTGATCCTGAAAAAGACGAAATATAAGGGAGAGCCGGTTCCGTTTGTCATGGAGCTTCCCAATTACCGGCTTCCTTCTGCAAAAAGTGTAGGACAGCTGATCTGGGAAAAGGCGAAGGACTTTATACAGAAAGCGTTTACAATTATTTTTGCGGCAACGCTGATCGTGTGGTTCCTGCAGAACTTTGATGCAGGTCTTAACCTTGTTACCAGCACAGATCAGAGCCTTCTGGCAAAGATCGGAAGCATCGTGGCACCACTTTTTGCTCCGCTGGGCTTTGGTGACTGGAGAGTATCCACCGCATTGATCACGGGCTTTATGGCAAAAGAGAGCGTTGTGTCTACGCTGACAGTCCTTCTGGGCGGAAATACGGCATTGCTTCAGACTTTATTTACACCGTTTACTGCTTACGTATTTTTGATCTTTACCTTGCTCTATACACCCTGTGTTGCAGCTATTGCAACTGTGCGTCGGGAGATGGGAACTGTAAGAGCTGCCGCTGGTATTGTATTAGTACAGTGTGCCACTGCATGGATCGTTGCGTTTGCGGTACATGGTGTGGGAATGATGCTTGGATTATAGAAAAAATACCTTACATATGGCTTTTCACAAACTGCAGAAAACATTCTGCAGAGGTTGTGAGAGCCATATTTTTTTTATGGGCAATTCCAACAGATAGCTTTTTCAGTCCATTAACCGGGACAGCAACAAGCGAAGGCTGACGAAAGAACTGAAAGCTGCTTTCTGTAAGAAGGCTGATCCCTTCGCCAATTTCCACTGCGCTGACAATAGATTCTGCGCGGGCAGTACGCAGAAGCTGAGGGTGGATCCCTGCATTATGAAAACTTTGCATACAGAAACGGTAAATGGAGGTGTGCGGAGGCATCAGGATAAAAGATTCTTTTTTCAGTTCGGAAAGAGAGACCGATTTTTTGGACGCAGAGGGATGAGCTTCAGGAAAAACAGCAACCAGACGGTCTGCTGTGAGAGCATGAAAAGTATAGAGCTCCGGGTCTATCATGTGTTTTCGTACAAAGATCAGATTAAAAAAGTCTTTTTCAAGACCGGAAAGAAGTTCTTCGTCTTCTACCTCCTTCAGAGAAAAAGAAAGCTCCGGGTGTGTATCACAAAAACTGTGTATCACAGAAGTAAGATGGTACTGAGAAAGAAAAGGAAGTGTTCCAATATGAAGTGCCTGGAGCTTACTGTCCTTAAAATGGTACACTGCTTCCAGAGAACGATGATACTGTCTGGAAATCTTAAGTGCTTCTTTGTAAAAAAACTCTCCTTCAGGAGTAAGCACAGCAGTACGCTTGCTGCGGTCCCATAAGGTAAGCTCCAGTTCTTTTTCCAGTTTCATGATCTGCTTGGAAAGGGAGGACTGGGAGATATGCATAGCTTCTGCAGCATCAAAAAAAGTCCGGGATTGAGCTGCACAGATAAAATAGTCGATCTGTTCAAGAGTCATGGTAACACCTGCCTTTTAGAAAATAGTGACAAATCATTCCATATTGGAAACAATTATATCATAGAAAGAATTGATTCACCATGTAAAAAAGAGATAAAATAACATAAGAAAATAAAGATGTTACTGAGAACGGAGTGAACAGTAATATAAAGATAACGCAGGAGGTTTTTTATGGCAGAAAAAGTAAGAGATCTGAGAAGTGCTCTGGCACTTCTGGAGCAGATGCCAGATCAGCTGATCGAAACAGAGGTGGAAGTTGATCCGATGGCAGAGCTTGCAGGGGTATATCGTTATGTAGGAGCCGGTGGAACGGTGAAGCGTCCCACAAAGGAAGGACCTGCCATGATCTTTAATCGTATAAAAGGACACCCGGATGCAAGAGTAGCTATCGGTCTTCTGGCAAGCAGAAAAAGGGTTGCTGCTTTACTTGACACTCAGCCGGAAAATCTTGGAAAGATGCTCTGCAAAAGCGTGGAGAATCCAATTCCACCGGTCGATCTTGAAAGTGATGCACCGTGTCAGCAGGTGGTGCATAAGGCAGCAGATCCGGATTTTGACCTCTATAAGCTGGTTCCTGCGCCAACGAACACACCGGATGATGCGGGCCCGTATATCACACTTGGCATGTGCTACGCCACACACCCGGATACTGGAGTTCACGATGTGACCATTCATCGTCTCTGCATTCAGGGAAAAGATGAGCTTTCCATTTTCTTTACACCTGGTGCCAGACATATCGGAGCAATGGCAGAGCGTGCTGAGGAGCTGGGACAAAGGCTGCCGATTTCTATCAGTATCGGAGTTGATCCTGCTATTGAGATCGGTTCCTGTTTTGAGCCGCCTACAACACCACTGGGGTATGATGAGCTGTCTGTAGCCGGTGCACTGCGCAAAGAGCCGGTGAAACTCTGTAAATGTTTAACCGTTAACGAGCGTGCCATCGCCAATGCGGAATACGTGATCGAGGGAGAAGTGATTCCGGGTGTGCGTGTAAAGGAAGATCAGAACAGCAATACCGGATACGCCATGCCGGAGTTTCCGGGATATACAGGGCCTGCAAGTGATCAGTGCTGGCTGATCAAGGTTACAGCAGTGACACATCGTGAAAATCCGATCATGCAGACCTGTATCGGGCCAAGTGAGGAGCACGTATCCATGGCGGGAATCCCTACAGAGGCCAGCATCTATGGCATGGTGGAAAAAGCAATGCCTGGAAGACTTCAGAACGTATACTGCAGCAGTGCCGGAGGTGGAAAGTATATGGCTGTCCTTCAGTTTAAAAAGCTTTCTCAAAGTGATGAGGGAAGACAGCGTCAGGCTGCACTTCTTGCATTTTCCGCCTTCAGTGAGCTGAAAAATGTATTTCTGGTAGATGAAGATGTGGACTGCTTTGATATGAATGACGTACTTTGGGCGATGAATACGAGATTCCAGGGGGATGTGGATGTGATCACCATTCCGGGTGTCCGTTGTCATCCTCTTGATCCGTCTAATGATCCTGCATTTTCTCCAAGTATCCGTGATCATGGAATTGCATGCAAGACTATTTTTGACTGTACGGTGCCTTATGATCTGAAGGAAGATTTTCACAGAGCCCGTTTTATGGAACTGGATCCGGAGAAATGGCTGAAAAAATGAAAAAGAGAATTATAGTTGGTGCGACAGGTGCAAGCGGCCTGCCGCTCCTTGTAAAATGTCTGGAGATCATCCGGGAGAATCCGGATTTTGAGTCTTATCTGATCATGAGTTCCAGTGCAGAGCTGACTCTTCGCCAGGAGACGGAGCTGGAACCGGAGGATGTGAAACGATTGGCAGATCATGTATGTGCACCGGGAGAAATTGGGGCAAAACCGGCCAGTGGTTCTTTCAAAACAGAGGGGATGCTGATCGTGCCCTGCAGCATGAAGACGATCGCGGGGATCCACAGTGGCTATGCGGATAATCTTATTCTGCGTGCGGCAGATGTGACGGTCAAGGAACAGAGAACACTGGTGCTGGCAGCCAGAGAAACACCGTTAAGCGGGATTCATCTCCGAAATCTTTATGAGCTTTCCATGCTTCCGGGAGTGCGGATCATTCCGCCGATGCTGACGTTTTATCATAAACCGGAGAGCATTGATGATATGGTGTATCATATTGCGGCAAAGCTTTTGGAACCGTTTGGGATCGAAGCAAAGGAGTATCGCAGATGGAATGGATTGTAAAAGAGTGTGTGGAGACTGCAGGCTGTAAGCTGGAGGTCAGTGCTGCATTTGTTGGAGAGGATGTGCTTATCTGTCTGAAAGGCGGAGAGAGACCTCATCTGGGATGTGTGGTGCAGACGGAACCGAGAGTGTCTCTGACAGGGGATGGTTCTGTGAGTGCGACTTCTTCAGTTTTGAATTTTCCGGGACATAAGGACGAGGTGATCTGCCGGTGGATGGCGGAGCAGGTTTCGAAAGAGCTGGGAAAGAGAGTGGTTTGCACCGGGGGATTTCATAAGGATGGTATTTCGGAGAAAGAGATCCGGGAGGTGCAGGGAAGTGTTGTGCGTCTGACAGAGATGGTGATAGAAGGACTGCAGCGGTAGTTGAGTAACGAACGGCCGGAACCTGCTAAAGTTATTTTCCAAAAGTCCGAAACTTTCTTCGCTCAAACAGCGAATTTTTGAAAAATAACGCAGATTCCAGCCGTCTAAAATGTTTCTGTATTCTATTTATTTTCAAATATATTCTCGCGGGTAATATTCTTAGCCCACTTCCCACTGAGATACCTTTTGATCACCCATGGCCACTTCACAAATTCATCCGTACAGAGCAGAAAATACACCCACATAACCGGCAGCTTCAGTACAAAAGCAGCGAAGAATCCAAGGGGTACTGCATATACCCACATATCAATGGTATCACAGATCAGACCAAACTTTGTATCACCACCTGCCCGGAACACACCAGCAATCAGGGTTGTATTTACGGCAGACCCCATAATATAGTAGCTGTTGATCAGAAGCATATATTTCAGATAATGCATGGCAGTGGGTGTCAGGGACGCAAATCTCATTACGAACGGTGTGATGGCAAGAACGATAAGTCCGCCCAAAAAACCTGCAATAACAGTAAGCTTCAGTGTTTTGGAAGCATAACGCCTGGAACGTTCCAGATCGCCCTGCCCCATAACATTGCCTAGAAGGATACCTCCTGCACTGGCAATACCGAAACAGAAAACAGAGCCGATATTACGGACTACTACAACCAGAGAATTGGCAGCAACCGCATCCGTACCAAGATGCCCCAGGATCACAGAGTACATGGAAAAACCAATACTCCAGGAAATATCATTGCCAAGAGCCGGCAGGGAAAGCCGCACGAAATCACTGAACAGCAGTTTGCTTTTTGTGAACATACATCGGAGATCCAGTCGGACATTTTTGCTGAAAGCAGAAACAATAAAACAGGCGATCAGCTCGATCATTCTGGAAAGTGCAGTAGCAATAGCCACACCGGTAGCACCAAGCTTGGGTGCTCCGAACAATCCGAAGATAAAAGTCGCATTCAAAAGAATATTCAGTCCAAAGGCCAGCATATTCATCGCCATGCTGGTAGTCACCCGTCCAATGCTTCGAAGAACAGCCAGATAAACCTCCGTCATACCCCAGCAGATATAGGTGATACCCATAATGCGAATATAGGAAGAACCAATGGCCAGAAGCTCCGGATCGTTGGTGAACAGTTTCATCATCATCTGTGGCATGGTAAATGCAACGAGTGCCACGAGAACAGAGATGATCATGGAAAAACGAAGAGCGATTCCCTCGATGATCTGAATGGCTTTGTAATCTCCCTTTCCATAATACTGGGCACAAAGCAGGGTGGCTCCCGTACCAAGACCGTAATAAACCATAAACAGGACATTGGAATAATTCGCTGCCAGGGATACTGCGGAGATGGATGACTGACCTACAAAGTTCAGCATGATAACATCGGCGGAATTGACCGCTGCACTTAGCAGATTTTGAATGATGATGGGGATGACAAGCTTAACGATCTGTGGATAAAAATCATCCCGCTGTGAAAGTTGATTTCTCATTTCCTCCTCCAAAAAAATACAATTACAATGACGTGAAAAACAGTAGATCACATACATGGTAACTGTGTCAGCTTTTGTAAAAAATGAAAGCAGACATGATTGCACGATAACATAGTTTACAGGCAGTGTCAATCAGCAAACTGTGGAACTGTTTAAACAACTTACGGGAAAATGACGAATACAAAAAATGAATAAAAAATGCATAAAAAACCATATCAGCAGTTGTTGAGATTTCCAATCCATGATAAACTGAATGAAGATATTTTTCAGAGAAAGAGGAGTAAAAAATATGCCAGTTTTTGATTTCAGCGCAGCACCGGCAGATAAAAAAGAGACAAAAAGCCAGTGCACATATACAACGTTTCGTTCCAATGAAACAAAAGCCACACCGGAGAAACCGGTGCTGATCCTGGATAACAGCAAAAGAGAGTGGAAACATCATTCTTGCGGATATTTTTCCAATCCTGCGAAGCAGACTGCATTTGAGTTTAAGGAAGAGGACGGTGTTTTTCCGGCAGACATCCTGAAGATCGATTCCCGTTTTACAAGCCTGATCAAATGGCTCGGAGAAAATCATATCAACATCCGTCTTTCAGGACAGAATACAGAAGAAGGATATGCTGTTTACAAAATCCGCGAGATCGCTTTTGGCGGAGGCACCAAGCTTTCTGCTGAGGACGGATTTCTTCAGTTTATGATCGAGCGTCTGTTTGCAAGCAGTGCGCCGGCAGAAGAAAATGAGAACGATGAGGAGGAAGAAGACGGTGACGATATGAAGCTTACCAGTATTCAGAGTATCACCGACTTTATGAACTGTGCCGGAAAGACTATGCCGGATAATATCCGTCTCTGGGCAAGAAGAAATCTGGCAGTTGCCCGTTCTCATGAGGTTTCTCAGGAGGAAAGACGCCATGCCCAGAGAGCACTTTCCATCATGATGAATATTCAGTGGAAGCATAATTATTTTGAGTCTATTGATCCGAAGGAAGCACGCCGTATCCTGGATGAGGAGCTTTATGGAATGGAGCGTGTAAAACAGAGGATTATTGAGACGATCATTCAGATCAACCGTACTCATACACTTCCTGCTTACGGACTGCTTCTTGTAGGACCGGCAGGTACCGGTAAATCTCAGATCGCTTATGCAGTTGCAAGAATCCTGAAAATGCCGTGGACAACCCTGGATATGAGTTCGATCAATGATCCGGAACAGCTTACAGGAAGCTCTCGTGTTTATGCAAATGCCAAGCCTGGAATCATCATGGAGGCTTTTTCCATGGCAGGAGAATCCAATCTGGTATTTATCATCAATGAGCTTGACAAGGCTGCATCAGGTAAAGGAAACGGAAATCCGGCAGACGTGCTTCTGACACTGCTGGATAACCTTGGTTTTACAGATAACTATATGGAATGTATGGTTCCGACAGTTGGTGTCTATCCTATTGCCACAGCCAATGATAAGGCACAGATCAGCGCACCTCTGATGTCACGTTTTGCAGTGATCGACATTCCGGATTATACACCGGAGGAAAAGAAGATCATCTTCTCCAGATTTGCGCTTCCCAAGGTTCTGAAACGTATGAGTCTGAAACAGGAAGAATGTATCGTAACGGATGAGGCGCTGGACGCAGTAATTAAGAAATTTGAAGATACCACAGGAATCCGTGATCTGGAGCAGGCTGCGGAGCATATTGCGGCCAATGCCCTGTATCAGATCGAGGTGGATCATGTGAAGGCTGTAACCTTTACCCCCGAGATGGTACAGGAGCTTCTGGACTGACAAAGGGATCTGTTTTGCAATGATAAAAATGCTTCCGGAGATTTTTTCGGAAGCATTTTTGGCTGAGGGAATGCACCTGTTTATGCCGGGCCTGTCTGATCGTAAAGGAAAATTATAAAAATAATGAAATCAGGGATTGCCTGAGAAAGTGTAAATGTGTATAATGGGATAAAAGAGCGTGCGCGTGAACACAAAGCACACAGGAGAGGTTTTGGAGGGTAAAATATGGCAGTAACATTACAACAGATTGCGGAAGCAGCAGGAGTTTCAAGAGGCACTGTGGACAGGGCACTGAACAACAGAGGCCGTATCCGCCCGGAAGTAGAGGAAAGGATCAAAAGGATCGCCCGGGAGATGGGATATCAGCCCAGCCGTGCCGGTCGTGCCCTTGCCATGGCAAAGAGGAAAATCCGTATCGGTGTGATCCTTCAGTATATGGAGACTCCTTTTATGCAGCAGGTTTTAAATGGGGTCCTGGAAGCAAAAGAAGAAGTGGAGAGCTTTGGCGGAACAGTAAAGATCTATGAGATCGAGGGCGTGGAACCAGAAAAAGTAATGGCTGCAATGGAAGAACTCCGGGAAGAGGGCTTTAATGGAATCGCGCTGACTCCATCAGAAGATCAGCTTTTGAGAGCGAGGATCAATCAGTATCAGGAAGAGTATGGAATTCCGGTAGTTACCTTTAATGCGGATCTGGAAGATACAAAAAGGTTATGCTTTGTGGGACAGGATACCTTTCAGGCCGGTCGTACGGCAGCAGGCCTGATGGGGGAGATGACAGGCGGAAACGGGCAGGTTGCCATAATTTCCGGACAGGTTGCCAATCCTGGTCTGATCAGCAGGCAGAAAGGATTTACGACAGAGATTAAAGAAAGCTTTCCGGGAATCGAGATCGTGGATATAAGGTATTCTTATGATGACGAATGGGTGGCATCCAAGATCGTGGAAGAATTTCTGGAGCTATATCCGGAGCTGACCGGGATCTATATTACGGGTCATGGCGTAAAGGGTGTCTGCCAGACCTTGCAGAAGCTTGGAAAGGATAAAACCATGCATGTGATCGCCAATGATTTCCTGGAAGAAAATCTGAAATGGCTGAAAGAGGGGACGATCAATTTCCTTATCGGTCAGGATGCGGCTGTACAGGGACATTCTCCGGTGATTATTTTGTTCCAGCTTCTCTTTGACAGCAAGGCACCGGAAAAGGAATACCAGTATACAGATATTGTGATCCGGACGAAATATAATATGGGTTAAAAAGGAATTGCTGTTGCGTATAGAACCCATGATCAGAAATATCATATGGCAGAATCCTGTACAGGGAAAGCAGATTCAGGAGGAAAAATGAATTATAAAAATGTAAAGATCGCAGAAGGTGCCAGGATCGCAAAGCAGTCTGTGATCCTTGGAAATGTAACGATCGGCCGTGACAGCTGTGTATTATATTATGCGGTGATCCGCGGGGATGATGCGCCGGTAGTGATCGGAGAAGAAACAAATATCCAGGAAAACTGTACCATTCATGTGAGCCACAACATGCCGGTCCATATCGGAAACAACGTTACTGTGGGACATAATGCGGTGATCCATGGATGTACCATCGGAGACCGGACATTGATCGGAATGGGAGCCGTGATCCTGGATGGTGCAAAGATCGGAAACGACTGTATCATAGGAGCCGGCAGTCTTGTGACTAAAAATGCGGTGATCCCGGATGGTTCTCTGGTAATGGGAAGTCCGGCCAGGATCAAACGAAATCTTACCTGGGAAGAGAAGCTTGGTATCGTGGAAAACAGCAAAGAATATCTTGCTGTGTCCGAAGAGATGAAAGCACAGGATGTATTATAAAAAAGTGAAGAAGACATTTGTAAACGGACAGCTCCGACTGCTTTGTAATATGAGAAGCAGTCGGAGCTGTAACTTTGTTATATAAAATGCTTATATTTATCGTTTTTTTATTTATCGATCACTTCCACCGGTGTGTCATCCCGTGCATCCAGATCGTTGATATATTTTTTGGTCTCTTTTACGATCACATTGGAAAGCAGTAGTACTGCGATCAGGTTTGGAATAGCCATCAGTGCATTCAGGATATCCGCTACGGTCCATACCAGGTTCAGAGAAATAACAGGGGAGATGGCAGCTACCGCAATATACAGCACACGATAGGGGATGAGTCCCTTTTTGCCGGAGAAATACTCCACGCACCGCTCGCCATAATATGCCCATCCAAGGACTGTAGAATATGCGAAGGAAATGATACCCACTACAAGGATCACAGGACCAAGAACCGGGATCTGCTGAAAAGCCAGTGTAGTAAGAACACCGCCATCAGTGATATTTCCCATGTCGATCGAAGGATTTTTCATAATACTAGTTACCAGAACAAGACCGGTCATCAGACATACCACAACGGTATCCCAGAATGTACCGGTGCTGGAAACGAGAGCCTGACGAACCGGATTTCTTGTCTGTGCGGCAGCAGCGGCGATGGGGGCAGAACCCATACCGGATTCATTGGAAAAAAGTCCTCTTGCGATTCCATACTGCATGGCCATCATGATACCACGTCCTACAAGACCTCCTGCAGCAGCACCAGGGGTAAAAGCAAATTTGCAGATGGTTTTTACTGCGGGAATGATAAAATCGAAATTGATCCCCAGGATGATGATACATCCGATCACATAGAAAAATGCCATAAACGGAACAAGACGTTCACATACATTGGCGATGGATTTGATCCCGCCGAAAATAACAAGGGCAGTAAGAACTGCCACAGCAATGCCGATCGCTGCCGGCGAAATATGAAGGTTCTCATTACATACCGTTGCAATGGCATTGACCTGGGTAGCACATCCGATTCCAAAAGAAGCAAAGCCACCGAAAAAGGCAAAGATCAGACCAAGCCAGCGCATATTTAATCCGCGCTCCAGGGCATACATAGCACCACCCTGCATACGGCCGTCTTTGGTTTTGACGCGGTATTTTACAGCGATGAGAGACTCACTGTATTTGGTGGCGATTCCGAAGACACCGGTAAGCCAGCACCAGAGGACTGCACCGGGACCGCCAAGAGCAATGGCAGTACCGACCCCGATGATATTTCCGGTTCCAATAGTGGAAGCAAGGGCTGTTGTCAGGGCGCCAAACTGGCTGACTTCACCTTCCGCATTGGTATCTTTGGTGACAGACAGGCGAATGGCGGTACCGATCTTACGCTGGATCACACCGGTACGGATGGTCATGAAAATATGGGTGCCCAGAAGTAAAATGATCATCCACCAGCCCCACACCAGACTGTCGATCTGGTTTATCACACTTCCGATTGCATTCATCATAGAAATCTCCTCCCTTTCTCAAAGCGAAATATCCGCAGGACTGCAGAAATAACACAAAGGCGTACAGACACAGGAAATATGTGCTGTACGCCCTTGTACGTTACGCTCTTAAGTTTTGATTATTGTGCTAATTATACAGGAATATTCAGAATAATGCAACAAAAATATTCCATCTGAACAGAAGGTTTTTCTGAAAACCAGATAATCACAGGAGATTTTTTGTTATAGAGAAAAAACAAAGTTATAGAGAAAAAACAAAAATCATGGTAAAATAAAAATGCATGACAAAAAAGGTTAGATCAGGAGAAAACGTATGAAAAAGAATCACTTTGAATTAAAAAATTATGTTATGGCAACCGGCGTTTTTATCTTGGCGGTTATAGCAGGGCTTCTTATTTTTTTCGAGTGTGTGCAGAGGGCTGTACAGGTGAATTCTCAGAATACATTGAAGATAAATGTGCAGAGACAAAGTGAACATTTGCGGACGATACTGGATATTAATTATCAATATCTGAATGAGATTGCCTCTGCAATGGGAAGATCAGAAGAACTTTTTTCAGAAGAAAATAAAGAACGACTGGTATCCATTTATGAAAAAACAGACCTGGAGAGGGCTGCTCTTATTGATAAGAATGGAGATGCATACTACGACAATGGAGTAACCAAGAATGTTTCTCATCGCAGATATTTTCAGGAGGCCATCAGCGGAGAGCAGACCATCAGTGATCCCCTGGAGAGCAGTGTGGACCATGAAGTGAGGGTGGTTTTAGGCGTGCCGATATACAAAGATCATAAAGTCATCGGTGTGCTGGGCGGATCCTGTAATGTTACAGCGCTGAGTCATATGCTTTTTAATGATCTTTTTGACGGAGCGGGAAACAGTCTTCTGGCTACAAGTGATGGAGAGATCATTGCCTTTGACAGTGGTTCGGCGTCCGGTACGGAGATCACATATGGAATCAATCTTTTTAAATATTACGGAGAAAAAAATCTCAAAGGAAAGAATACTCTTCAGGATATTCAGGAAGATTTTAAATTTGGCGAAAGAGGTCTGGTGAAGCTTAGCCTCAAAGAGCGAAAAGAAGAGGACCGGTATCTGGCATATATGCCTCTTGGATACAACGACTGGATGATCTGTTATGCAATTCCTGTAAAAAGTGCACAGCAGGCTTATGAATTCATTTCCGGTTATGAAATCCTATTTATGGGAAGCTTCTGTATTCTGGTGCTTCTCCTGCTCCTGTATATTGTTGTAAGAAATAATCAGGAGAAAGCAGAATTGGTACGTTCTGCCCAGAAGGATGCGCTTACAGGCGTTTATAACAGAGAGAATACGCAGAAGGTGATCGATGCTATTCTGAGAGAAAAAGCTCCGGAAGGCTTTCATGGCTTCCTGATCCTGGATATGGATCATTTTAAAGAAGTGAATGATGTTTACGGACATGTCATGGGAGATAATGTATTAAAAATGCTGGGAGGTTTTCTTAAAGAGCAGTTCCGGGAACAGGATGTGATCGGGCGTATCGGCGGGGATGAGTTTGTGATCCTGCTCTGTAATATCGGTTCACGGGAAAATATGGAGAGCAGAATAAAAAAACTTCATGAAAAGCTCAGGGAGATCCGTATGGAAGGCATGGGAGAGCATACATTTACTTTTAGTGCAGGAATTGCTTTTGCACCACAGGATGGAGATACCTTTATGGAACTGTATCAAAAAGCAGATTTTGCCCTTTATCAGGTAAAACGCTCCGGAAGGGATGGCTACCGGATCTATAAATAACAATAAAAAAGACAGAAGATATCCTGAAGAGAAAAAAGGAAATCTTCTGTCTTCTTTTTGTATAAATTGGAATGGGAAGCTTTGATGTCCTTAGGCTTCCGGAATTTTTTGAATGATCGTTCTGTTTATGACAACCAGGAAAGCTACGGACACGATCAGAGAAATGATCTCCGCAATGGGGAAAGACCACCATACTGCGTGAAGTCCGCCGATGGAAGCAAGGATATAAGCAGCAGGTACCAGGACAAACAGCTGACGCATGATAGATACGATCATACTGAATACAGCTTTTCCGAGTGCCTGGAATACAGTTCCCGCAATGATACAGAACCATGCGATCAGATAGTGGATTCCTATGATACGAAGTGCAGGGATTCCGATGGTAAGCATATCTTCGGAAGCACTGAACAGCCCCAGCAGTGTTTTCGGAATAAATTCAAAGGCAAGAAAACCAATGAATGTAAAACAGAATGCGATGAACATGCTGACTTTGACAGTTTTAAGCATACGCTTTCTGTGGCGTGCACCATAATTATAGGCAATGATCGGTGTAATGCCGTTGTTAAGTCCAAATACAGGCATGAAGAAAAAACTCTGTAATTTGAAGTAAACACCAAATACTGCAGTTGCAGTGACTGTGAACTGTACCAGGATCAGATTCATGCAGTAGGTCATGATAGAACTGATGGACTGCATGATGATCGATGGAATACCTACTGCATAAATATGGCCGATGATCTTAAGGTCAGGACGGAAGCCCCTGAAGCTGAGCCGGACTTCATGATTAAATTTATGGTTGCAGATTCCGGCAACGATGCAGGCTACACACTGTCCGATCACAGTAGCTACAGCAGCTCCGGTAACACCCATTTTCGGAGCACCGAACAGACCAAAGATCAGGATCGGGTCAAGGATGATGTTGGTGATGGCACCGCACAGCTGAGAAGTCATGCTGAATATGGTTTTTCCTGTGGATGTGAGCAGACGTTCAAAGAAAAACTGTCCAAGCAGACCAAAGGAGAATATCATAACTGTGCTCAGATATTCAATCCCAAATTTAAGGATCTCAGGGTCTGCGTTATGTACCTGGCTGGCATAAAATGGTTTTACTACTGTAAATCCAAGGATCAGGAAAACCAGATAGCTTAAGCCATACAGGAAAGCAGCATTGCTGGCTGTCTGATCAGCTTTTTTAAAATTCTTTTCTCCAAGGGATTTGGAAAGCAGTGCGTTCATACCCACACCGGTACCTGCACCTACTGCGATCAGAAGTGTCTGCAGTGGAAAAGCCATGGAAACTGCCGTCAGAGCATTTTCGGAAAGCATGGCAACGAAAACACTGTCTACAATATTGTACAATGCCTGCACCAGCATGGAGATCATCATTGGCAGAGACATGTTTAGTACAAGCCTTCCTACGGGCATGGTCCCCATTTTGTTTTCTGCTATGGGAGCAGATGTACTTTTTTGATTCATATTTCCTCCATTTTGTATTTTGTAGTTTTTGACCTAATTATACATATTAGCATGAAAATATGAGGGATTCAAGAAAAGAATATCCTTCTGACATTATTATAAATGGTTCATACTATAAGTATTTAAACGATTTTGATAGTTGACATGAATTTTCAGATATGCTATGCTTATGAAGATTTTGAAGGACAAGAAAGAGTCTTTTCAAAGCAATTATTTTGGACCACTCCATTTTGGGGTCAAGGCCATACGGACAGCCGGGTCCACTGCCGCTGATGGTAACTTTGGTTGCCTTATTGATTGAGTTAGAAGCTCAAATTTTATAAGTTGGTTCCTTTGATAACCGTCATGCGCCTGTTGCGCAGACTTGTGAAACGGTCAATAAGAGTAGTAAAAGTATGATTGCTATATAGACTCTGACATATATCATCCGGATTCTGATCTCATGTAAATATGGGGATTCTCATATTTATATGCGATGAAAATAAAATCAGGAAGAATGATCTAAGCAGGTTTACGGTTTTGTATCGGCCTGCTTTTTTTGTGCGGATAAAGGAACTGGAAATGGAGAAGCAATGAACAGAAGTCGTTTTAAACTGGACCAGAATCATGCTCCAATTCATGAAGCTCTTGAAAAATTCCTGCGTATGAGAGTAGTACCTTTCGATGTGCCGGGACATAAAAGAGGAAGAGGAAATCCGGAGCTTACTGAATTTCTGGGACAAAAATGTGTAGGTGTGGATGTAAACAGCATGAAGCCGCTTGATAATCTCTGTCATCCTGTATCCGTGATCCGGGAGGCGGAAGAGCTGGCAGCAGATGCCTTTGGAGCAGCTCATGCATTTCTTATGGTTGGAGGAACTACAAGCTCAGTACAGACTATGGTGCTAACTGCCTGTAAGAGGGGAGATGAGATCATTCTTCCCCGAAATGTCCACAGAAGTGTGCTGAATGCGCTGGTTCTGTGCGGAGCAATCCCGGTCTATGTGAATCCGGAGGTGGATCAGAGACTTGGAATTTCTCTTGGAATGCGACGTGAACAGGTGGCAAAGGCAATTAAGGAGCACCCAAATGCGGTGGCTGTGCTGGTGAACAATCCCACCTATTATGGAATCTGCAGTGATCTTCGCGCAATTGTACGCATGGCTCATGAAGCAGGAATGCTGTGTCTGGCAGATGAGGCACATGGAACCCATTTTTATTTTGGCGGAGGTCTGCCGGTTTCGGCAATGGCAGCTGGTGCAGATATGGCGTCTGTATCCATGCATAAAAGTGGCGGAAGCCTGACCCAGTCCAGCCTTCTTCTTACAGGACCAGGTGTTCATGCCGGTTATGTCCGTCAGATCATCAATCTGACTCAGACTACTTCAGGCAGCTATCTTCTGATGTCAAGTCTTGACATTTCGCGCCGGAATCTTGCACAGCGAGGACGCCAGATTTTTCATCAGGTAGCAGATATGGCAGAGTATGCAAGGGAAGAGATCAATGCTATTGGCGGCTATTATGCATTTGGAAAAGAGCTGGTGAATGGAGATTCGGTTTTTGATTTTGACATTACGAAATTAAGTGTACATACCCTGGATATCGGACTTGCAGGAATCGAGGTTTACGATATACTGAGAGATGAATATGATATTCAGATCGAATTTGGTGATATTGGAAATATTCTGGCTTATCTGTCGATCGGAGATCGTGCCCAGGAAATAGAGCGGCTGGTAAGTGCTCTTGCGGAGATCCGCAGGCGATTCCAGAAGGATAAATCAGGATTGCTGGATCAGGAATATATCGATCCTCAGGTAGTGACAAGTCCTCAGGAAGCTTTTTATGCAGAAAAATGCAGCCTTCCTCTCAGAGAAACCGAAGGCAAGGTATGCAGCGAGTTTGTAATGTGTTATCCTCCGGGAATCCCGATTTTGGCTCCGGGGGAACGAATCACTCCGGAAATCCTGGATTATATTGAATATGCCAAGGCAAAAGGATGCAATATGACAGGCCCTGAAGATCCGGATATATTGCGTTTAAACGTACTGGCAGGGAGGTAAAGAAAATGGAAATGTGGTTTTCGGAATTTCATACACCGGATGTGAAGCATAGTATCCGGGTAAACCGTCAGCTTTATTCAAAGCAGAGTGACTATCAGAGAATTGATATTTTTGAGACACCGGAATTTGGCAGGGTGCTCACACTGGACGGTAATGTAATGCTCACAGAGCGTGACGAATTTATTTATGACGAAATGATCACTCATGTACCTATGGCTATTCACAAAGAAGCTAAAGATATTCTTGTGATCGGAGCAGGAGATGGCGGAGTTGTACGTGAACTGACCAGGTATGACCGTGTCAGCCATATTGATCTGGTAGAGATGGATCCTATGGTAGTAGAAGCCTGTCGCGCATATCTTCCGGGAAATGCCTGCAGGCTGGATGACAGGAGAGTGCACCTTCATTATGAAAATGCGTTGAAATATATACGCCGCTGCGAAAATAAATATGATCTTATTATTGTAGATTCCTCGGATCCCTTTGGCCCATCGGAGGGATTATTTACCCGTGAATTTTACGGAAACTGCTATAATGCGCTGAAGGCGGATGGAATTATGGTTAATCAGCAGGGAAGTCCTTTTTATTCCGAGGATGCGCATGCCATGCAGCGCAGTCACAAAAGAATTGCCAGTACTTTCCAGATCAGCCGTGTTTACCAGGCTCATATTCCTACCTTTGCTGCCGGCTACTGGCTGTTTGGCTTTGCAAGTAAAAAATATCATCCTGTGGATGACCTGGATTCGAAGGCATGGAATTCACTGAATCTTCGCACCCGTTACTATACTACAAGGCTTCACAAAGGTGCATTTTATCTTCCGGCTTTTCTGGAGGAAATGCTTCAGGAGGTGGAGGGCTGATTTATGATCTTACCAAATATTGAAAATTTTATCGGTTGTGACAGCAGCTTTGAGGAAGCAGAAATTGTTCTTTACGGAGCTCCCTTTGATTCGACCACAAGCTTTCGTCCGGGAGCCAGGTTCGGTCCTTCTGCCATTCGTCATGAAAGCTTTGGACTGGAAACCTACAGCCCGTATCAGGATCGTGACCTTATGGATATCCGGGTATTTGACAGTGGAGATCTGGAGCTTTGCTTCGGCAGCAGTGAAAAGGCGCTTGCTGATATACAGGATCGTGCAGAGGAAATCCTGAAAGAGGGAAAAATGCCGCTGCTTCTGGGGGGAGAGCATCTGGTGACGCTGGCTGCTGTGAGAGCTGCCGCCAGGAGATATCCGGGACTTCATATTATTCATTTTGATGCGCACGCAGATTTAAGAGACGATTATCTTGGTGCCCATTTAAGTCATGCGTGTGTTATCCGCAGATGCTATGATATTCTGGGAGATGGGAGGATACATCAGTTTTGTATCCGAAGCGGGGAGAGAGAAGAATTCCGGTTTGCAAAAGAGCATACAGATTTTCATCCCTTTACCTTTGAATGCCTGGAAGAAACCGTACAGGAATTGGCCAGGAAGCAGGTTCCGGTATATTTTACCATTGATCTGGACTGTCTGGATCCATCTGTATTTCCGGGAACCGGTACACCGGAGGCAGGAGGCGTAAGCTTCCTTGAATTGCTCGCTGCTATCCGGAAGGTATCAGAATTAAATATTGTGGGAGCAGATGTCAATGAGCTGGCACCTATGCTGGACCCAAGCGGTGTTTCCACAGCTACAGCATGTAAGGTGGTCAGGGAACTGCTGCTGGCGGTGGCAAAATAAAAACAGTTACGAAAATTGAGTATAAAAAAGGAGACAAAAAACATGAGCAGAGTACTTGTAATCGGCTGCGGCGGAGTAGCCAGTGTAGCAATTCAGAAGTGTTGTCAGGCAGATACTGTATTTACAGAACTGTGTATAGCAAGCAGGACAAAAGAAAAATGTGATGCACTTGCCCGGAAACTGGAAGGAAAAACAAAAACAGTTATTACCACCGCAAAGGTGGATGCGGATGATGTAAACCAGCTGATCCAGCTGATCAATAGTTACAAACCGGATCTGGTAATGAACATTGCGCTTCCGTATCAGGATCTGACCATCATGGATGCATGTCTGGCATGTGGTGTAAACTATATGGATACGGCAAACTATGAGCCGGAGGATACGGATGATCCCAAATGGCGTGCTATTTACGAAAAACGCTGCAAGGAAGCGGGATTTTCCGCATATTTTGATTATTCCTGGCAGTGGGCATACCGGAAGAAATTTGAAGAGGCAGGACTTACAGCACTTCTTGGCTGCGGCTTTGACCCGGGTGTTACCCAGGCATATTGTGCATATGCATTAAAGCATGAGTTTGACCAGATCGATACCATTGATATTCTGGACTGCAATGGAGGAGACCACGGATATGCATTTGCAACCAACTTTAATCCGGAAATCAATCTTCGTGAGGTAAGTGCGCCCGGAAGCTACTGGGAGAATGGACACTGGGTGGAAATTCCTCCGATGGCGATCAAGCGGGAATATGATTTTGATCAGGTCGGCGATAAAGATATGTATCTTCTGCATCACGAGGAGATCGAGTCCCTTGCCCAGACAATTCCGGGTGTAAAGAGAATCCGTTTCTTTATGACCTTCGGACAGAGCTATCTGGATCACATGCGCTGTCTGGAGGATGTAGGAATGCTTTCTACTACTCCGATCAACTATAATGGACAGGAAATCGTTCCTATCCAGTTTTTGAAGGCTCTTCTCCCGGATCCGGCCAGCCTGGGTCCACGGACTAAGGGAAAAACTAATATTGGCTGCATTTTCACCGGGGTAAAGGATGGAAAAGAGAAAACCTATTATATTTACAATGTTTGTGACCACCAGGAATGTTATAAAGAGGTTGGAAGTCAGGCAATCAGCTATACGACAGGCGTTCCGGCTATGTGCGGAGCATTAATGATGCTTACCGGAAAATGGATCCGCCCGGGAGTGTACACAGTAGAAGAATTTGACCCGGATCCGTTCCTGGAAGCACTTGACAAATATGGACTTCCACGCAGCGAAAATCATGATCCGGAGCTGGTGGATTAATGGAAAGAACAGATACAAGACCACCCTTTGCAGCGTCCGGCGGAATTATTCCGCCGGAGCTGCGGAAGATCAAAACACCTTGTTATGTTCTCGACGAAGCGGCGCTTATAAAAAATGCAGAATTAATGGGGAATATTGCCAAAAGAACAGGCTGCAAAATGCTCCTGGCACAGAAGGCTTTCAGTAATTATGACTGCTATCATCTTTTGGAACCTTATCTGACGGGAACAGAAGCAAGCGGACTGTACGAAGCCAGGCTTGGTGCCCAGGAGATGCCTGGAAAAGAGGTACATGTATTTTGCGCCGGATATCGTGAGGATGAATTTGAGGAGCTGCTTAGCTTTGCAGATCATATAGTGTTTAACTCTCCTTCTCAGCTTCTTCGCTTTGGAAAAAGAGTGAAGGAGGCCGGGAAAAGTGCAGGGCTTCGGATCAATCCGGAATGCTCTACCCAGGAGGGACATGCTATTTATGATCCCTGTGCCCCAGGCAGCCGCATGGGTACCACAAGAGCACAATGGGAGACTGCTGTGAGAAAGCATCCGGAGCTGATCGGATTATTGGATGGTATTCATTTTCACACCCTTTGTGAGCAGGACTCTTCTGATCTGGAAACTACTCTTACAGCAGTAAAGACGAAATTCGGAGATCTGATTTCTCAGATGAAATGGCTGAACCTGGGAGGAGGACATCATATTACAAGACCAGGCTATGATATTGCACGGCTTGAGAAGTGCATTAGAGCAGCAAAGGAAGAATGGAAGGTAGATGTTTATCTGGAGCCCGGAGAGGCATGGGCCTTAAATGCAGGATTCTTTTTGACAACTGTTCTGGATGTGCTGCAAAATGGTGATACCCGGCTTGCAATTTTGGATGGAAGTGCTGCCTGTCATATGCCGGATGTTCTGGAAATGCCTTATCGTCCTCCTCTTCTTGGAGCAGATGAACCGGGAGAAAATGCAGTCACAATCCGACTCGGAGGACCAACCTGCCTGTCAGGAGATATCATAGGAGATTACAGCTTTTCAGAGCCGTTGAAGTACGGAGATATCCTCATGTTTGGTGATATGGCCATTTATACAACCTGCAAGAACAATACCTTTAATGGAATGCCTTTGCCTGATATATGGCTGAGACATGGCGATAAAACCATGGAACGTCTTACTGATTTTGGGTATGAAGATTTTAAAGGCAGACTTGGACGCTGCAGGAAATAAGAGCAGTTTTTTTGAAAAATAATATTGACAGGTTTAATGAAAAATGGGAGGGAGATTCAAAAATGAGCAAAAACGAAGGAAAAGGGTTAAAGTCTTTTAACAAGGGATTCCAAGTGCCTGATACCTACATTATCATCTTTTTTGTAGTTGTTTTCGCAGCACTTATGACATTTCTTGTACCAAAGGGATTTTACGAAACACAGGATATTTCATATATGATCAATGGTGTTGAGAAAACCCGTACAGTAATCAAAGACGGAAGTTTCCAGTATCTGACAGATGATACAGGAAATGTAGTAACAGAAGGAGTAGCACTCTTTAGTGGAGATGGTGGAACAGGATTTTTCAACTATATGTATAACGGAATCGTAAATAGTTCTGCAATCGAGATTATCGCATTTCTTATGGTAGTAGGTGGTGCATTCGGTATCATGATCCGTACAGGTGCGATTGAATCTGGATTGATCGGATTGATCCGTAAGGCAGAGGGAGCAGAAAAACTACTGATTCCGATACTTTTCGTACTGTTTTCTCTTGGTGGAGCAGTTTTCGGGATGGGAGAAGAAGCGCTTCCGTTTACTATGATTCTTTGTCCGTTGTTTGTAGCAGTTGGATATGATTCAGTTATCGCAGTTCTTGTTACTTATGTTGCAACACAGATTGGTTTTGGTTCATCTTGGATGAATCCATTCTCTGTAGGTATTGCACAGGGTATTGCAGGTATTGACGTATTCTCCGGAGCAGGATTCCGTATGGTAATGTGGGTAGTATTTACAGCACTCGGCTGTGGAATGACTATGTTCTATGCATCAAAGATCAAAAAGACTCCGACAATCTCAATCGCATATAAGACTGATTCATATTTCCGTGAGCAGAATGAAAAAACAGGAATTGACGAAGGACATTCATTTGGTCTTGGACACATTTTAGTTCTTTTGACACTGGCTGCTACAGTAGTATGGGTAGTTTGGGGAGTTATGACTCAAGGATACTACATGCCGGAGATTGCTACACAGTTCTTCATTATGGGAATTGTTTCCGGTGTGATCGGAGTTATCTTTAAACTGAACGACATGAAACTGAATGATATCGCAATATCATTCAAAGATGGAGCAAAAGATCTGATTGGTGCTGCACTTGTTGTTGCTATGGCACAGGGTATCATGCAGGTTCTTGGTGGATCTGATCCGACCACACCTACAGTTATCAATACAATTATGTATAATATTTCAAATGCATTGTCTGGAGTTTCCGGAGCGGTTGCAGCAGTACTTATGTATCTGTTCCAGTCCGTATTTAACTTCTTTGTTGTATCCGGAACAGGACAGGCTGCGATCACAATGCCGATCATGGCTCCACTGTCAGACCTGTTAGGTGTTTCACGACAGACAGCTGTAGTTGCATTCCAGCTTGGTGATGCATTTACAAACCTGATTGTTCCTACATCCGGATGTCTGATCGGATCTCTTGCAATTGCAAAGATTGAGTGGTCTAACTGGATTAAATTCATGTGGAAATTCCTTGGCGTCTTAATGATTGGTGCAATCATTACAGTTCTTATTGCAGTTGGAATTGGATTCTAAAACATGCATTGGATAATTGGGAGTGATTTATGATGAAATTAATTCAGAATATTGATGTTTATGCTCCACAGCATCTGGGGAAAAAAGATGTACTTGTGATCAATGATAAGATTATTAAGATTAAAGATCCAGGTTCTATATCCGCAGACGGATTTCTTTCTGAGGCAGAAATGATCAATGGAGAGGGGTTACTTTTAACTCCGGGATTCATTGATAGTCATGTTCATGTACTCGGAGGCGGTGGCGAAGGTGGATTCGCCAATCGTACTCCAGAAGCAACTATGGAAGGACTTACGAAGTTTGGAGTAACAACAGTTGTTGGCTGTCTTGGAACAGATGGAATCGGTCGTGATATATGTGCACTGGTTGCAAAGACAAAAGGATTGAATGAGCAGGGAATGTCTGCATACTGTTATACAGGCAGTTATCAGATTCCGGTTCGTACGTTGACTGACAGTATTGTGAAAGATATTATGATGATTCAGGAAATCATTGGAACTGGAGAAATCGCGATCTCTGATCATCGGTCTTCACAGCCGACTTTTGAGGAATTTGTACGTGTCGTTGCGGATACAAGACTTGGTGGTGTTCTTTCCGGGAAAGCTGGTATTGTAAATGTTCATCTTGGTGACAGTCCGAGATGCTTAGATCTTATTGAACGGGTGGTAGATGAGACAGAGATACCGACTTCTCAAATACTGCCAACACATATCAATCGAAATGAGCTGCTTTTCTGCAAGTCAATGGAATATGCGCTGAAAGGCGGAGCAGTAGATTTTACCGGAAATGAAGATATTGACTATTGGGAAACTATCTGTGATGAGGTACGAGTATGTAATGGTATCAAACGGATGTTAGATGCAGGAGTAAATCCTAACCGCATGACAATTTCTTCTGATGGACAGGGAAGCCTTCCGATGTACAGTAGTGATGGCGAATTCCTTGGAATGGGCGTTGGACAGTCCAGCTGCCTTCTGAAGGAAGTTAAAGAGTGTGTGTTTAAAGCGGATATCCCGTTGGAAATTGCACTTTCAACAATAACATCCAATCCGGCAGAAATCCTTCGCCTTAATGGAAAAGGAAAGATTGAAGAGGGCTATGATGCGGATCTTTGTATCCTGGATCAGGACCTGCAGCTTGTTGAGGTAATAGCAAGAGGTAAAACAGTGTATACAAAATAGAATCAGAAATATCCGGTATAAGAACAGATGTGTTCCGTACCGGATATTTTACTAGCATACATTCTAATAGATGGGGACAAAATAATGCTGACTTATACATATGTTTCAAAGGGAAAATTTGAACTAATGGAAAAACCGAAACCAGTGCTCATGCATGAACGAGATGCTATTGTAAAGGTGACACTGGCCAGCATCTGTTCCAGTGACCTGCATATTAAACACGGAAGTGTTCCGCGTGCAGTCCCGGGAATTACAGTTGGCCATGAGATGGTAGGTATTGTTGAGGCAGTCGGTTCTAAGGTGACGCATGTAAAACCGGGAGACCGGGTGACTGTAAATGTAGAAACCTTTTGCGGAGAGTGTTTTTTCTGTAAGAAAGGATATGTAAACAATTGTACCGACAAGAATGGTGGCTGGGCACTTGGCTGTCGTATCGATGGGGGACAGGCAGAATATGTCCGGGTTCCTTTTGCAGATCAGGGATTGAATAAAATCCCGGAAGGTGTTACGGACAGACAGGCTTTACTGGTAGGAGATGTTCTTGCTACTGGTTATTGGGCAGCACGTATTTCTGAAATCACAGAGGAAGATACTGTACTGATCATTGGAGCCGGTCCAACAGGAATATGTACTTTACTTAGTGTTATGCTGAAAAACCCAGCGAAGATCATTATATGTGAAAAGGATGAGACACGTATTCGCTTTATTAATGAGCATTATCCGGAGACTCTTACTGTTTCACCGGAAGACTGTAAAGAGTTTGTTAAGACTAATAGTGAGCATGGTGGAGCTGATGCAGTCCTTGAAGTTGCCGGAGCAGAATCGACATTTAAACTGGCGTGGGAATGTGCCCGACCAAATGCAATCGTGACAGTGGTTGCGCTTTACGATAAAGCGCAGATGTTACCACTCCCAGATATGTATGGTAAAAATCTCACTTTTAAAACAGGTGGAGTGGATGGCTGCGATTGCGAAGAAATTCTGAAGCTGATATCAGAAGGTAAGATCAACACGGAACCGCTGATTACGCATACCTATCCGTTAAACAGGATTGAAGAGGCATATGAATTGTTCGAAAATAAGAGAGATGGTGTGATTAAAGTAGCAGTGGAATGCTGAGAAACAGGTATGGGAGGCTGAACAATAGTGAGTTTATCACAAGTAATTTTACCCGTGATCATAATGCTTATTATTGGGATAATCTGCAGAGAGAAAAAACTGATCCGCCCAGAGGGAATTGAAGGACTTCAGGCATTGGTTATGAATTTTACACTTCCAATCTCATTGTTTTATACTTTTTATCGGGCAAGTATTAAAGCAGATACTGTGATATTTCCGGTTACCTTCTTCGGAGTGACCGCAGGTGGGATTTTTGCAGGAAGGCTGCTTTGTAAACTTGTAAAGGAAAAGGATGTCTATTTTCCCTTTACACTGACAGGATATGAGGCTGGAATGCTGGGATATGCTCTGTTTGGTATTCTGCTTGGAAATGATAAGATCACGCAATAACTTGCTTAATCTTGCCCCATTTTGCCAAGATGGCAGCTAAAACACACATTTCACAAATCCCCGAAATCCATTGCAAAACAGGGCATTTCCGGGCAAATCAAGGAGAAATAAAACAATGATAAAAATATTTTTCATCTGCCACGGCAGAACTCCATGACTACTCGCAATCCTCGGAATAATGGAGCAAACTGGGGCATAATTTGGCGTCCGCCGGGGGTGAGACTACCAGGAGACTACAAATAAACGACTTTAAATTCGGGAATGTAGGGGCAATCGTTAATCGGGTATATATTGTATGCACCCCTTGCTGATAATCGTTAATCTGGTTCTACCAGGTGACTACTACACTTCAAAATTAAAAGTTTTCTTTCCATAATATATGGATTTGTTCTCTTGCACCGCCCATGTGGAAACTGTGTGCCTTTTGGGCAAACGAAAACCAGATGCCACGGTAAAACTCAGCGTGGATATGGATGATTACTACCGTATTAAAGATGGTAAAGAGCCTAAATAAAACCGAATAATACACTGAAACAAAGCAAGACAGAAGCTGTTGATGCGTTAGAAGATAACGTGTCAGCGGCTTTTTCTTTTTATCTAAAAATCTATTAGTCAAGTCTGAAAGGAGTCAATTCTATGGCAAAGAAAAATGTAAGAAATATGAAGGTTTGTGGACAGAGCGGTTATAAATATGAGACAGTTCCAGCGATTACATTAAAAGGAAAGTGGCTGGAAGAACTGGGCTTTCATCTTGGGGATTATGTGCAGGTGAAATGTGAAAATGGTCAGCTGATTATCACGCCGGATGTGAATAAAGCACAGGAGCAGGAAGCAAAAACAGCATTTATGGATGAGGAGATTAAGAAACTGAAAATCAGATACCAGAATGAAAAAGAAGAAATTACTGCGAAATATGTGGCAGAGCAGAGTACCGGCTGTTATGGAAAGAAAGCATGAGAGGGGGAGAAAGTATGGCAAGAATTATCATGTGCGGATCATTTAAAGGGGGAGTTGGCAAGACTGCCAGCTCCTGGAACCTGGCTTATTCACTGGCGAGATGGGAAAAAGGATTTATCTGTGCTGGAAAAGAGTATCGGGGACGGGGATCCGGAAAAGTCTTCCCTGGATCTGTTTTCCCTTGAGATGTTCGAGAACATTGCGTATGTGATGGCGAAGCATGCGGATCCGTCGATTCCGGATAATCCGGAGGAATGGCTGGATGAGTTTAATACATTCAGTATTTATCAGGTTCTGCCGAAGCTGATCGAGCTGTGGGGAATGAACATCAGGACGGATGTGGAGGCTAAAAAAAACTTCATGCAACAGACCGTGAAATGACAACTCCCCTGTTTCTTCTCCGGTGTGTGCAGCTGGGAATTTCCATCCGGGATCTGGATCTGCTGACTATCGGGATGGTGAATGATATGTTTGTGGAGAGCAGGAACGATGAGTATAAAGGATGGAGACAGGTTGCCACACAGGAGGATTTCGACAGGTTCTGATCTGATGAAATGTGGTGACAGGATGATTCAGAAAGGGTATAATGGGTTTATCAAATCAATATTTACTGAATTAAGTTAATCGTGCCATATGGCTTGATTATAAATACAAAGATAAAAACGCAATGTACATTAAAAATGTATTAGAGCTGGTAGGTAGCCCAGCCGTCCTATGTAAATAGGGTAAGTAACCTGCCCCTCCGGGTTGTCCATTCTTTGTTCATTTTATTTTAGGAGGGATTCTTATGGACAAAGTAAATGGAAAACTGACGGTATATTTTGAAGAACCATTTTGGGTAGGCGTATTTGAGCGTATTGAAGATGGTAAACTATCTGTGGCGAAGGCAACATTTGGTGCAGAACCAAAAGATTACGAAGTACAGGAATATATTCAAAAATACTATTTCAGTTTGAAATTCAGTCCGGCTGTTGAAACTATTGTAAAGGATATCAAAAGAAATCCGAAACGGATGCAGCGAGAAGCAAAAAAGCAGATGCTGGAAACCGGCATTGGTACAAAATCGCAGCAGGCATTGAAATTACAGCAGGAACAGAACAAACAGGAGCATAAAGAGAGAAGCCGCAAGAAAAAAGAGGCGGAAGAACAGCGAATGTTTGAATTGAAACAGCAAAAGAAAAGAGAAAAGCATAAGGGACATTAAAGTCCCTTGGGCTTTTCCTCAAATCGGAAGTTAAGGAGGGCATTTATATGAAATTAGCAGATTTAGCTACGGGTCCAGACTGGATAATATGGACTGTCTTTGTGGTATTTGCTGTACTTTCTATAATTTTACTTTCTGGGCACGGAAGTTGGTTTATTTCTGGATACAATATGGCTTCAAAAGAAGAAAAGGAAAAGTATGATGAAAAGAAGTTATGCAGAACAACGGGAATTGGAATGTCTATTATAGCAATTCTTATGTTAATTATGGGTTTGTTTGAAAACTTTCTTTCTGCATTTTTTATATATATTGCAGTGGGAATCATTATGGTTGATGTCGTGGTGATTATCATTTTGGGAAATACGCTATGCAGAAAGTAACAACTTAAGTTTAAGGAGGTAGTTATGGCTTTTGATTTTAAGAAAGAATATAAAGAGTTTTATATGCCTAAAAATAAACCAGCGATTGTAACAGTCCCAAAAGCAAATTATATTGCAGTCAGAGGAAAGGGTAATCCAAACGAAGAAGGCGGGGCATATCAGCAGGCAATTAGTGTATTATATGCGGTTGCATATACTTTGAGAATGAGTTACAAGACAGATTATAAAATTGCAGGATTTTTTGAATATGTAGTTCCACCACTTGAAGGATTCTGGTGGCAGGAAAATATACATGGTGTAAATTATGCAGATAAAGATTCATTTAATTGGATTTCAGTTATCCGCCTGCCTGATTTTGTGAATCAAAAAGATTTTGAATGGGCTGTTGAAACAGCAGCTAAAAAGAAAAAAATAGACTGTTCATCGGCAGAGTTTTTGACTATTAATGAGGGATTGTGTGTTCAAATAATGCACTTGGGGGCATTTGATGATGAACCTGCAACTGTTGCACTTATGGATGCTTATTTGGAGCAGAATGGATATGTTAATGATATGAATATGGAAAGATTACATCATGAAATATATCTGTCTGATGCAAGAAAGGTTGCCCCAGAAAAATGGAAAACGGTCATTAGGCATCCTATAAAAAAATTGTAAACTTCCAGTTTTGTTGATAAAAAAATGAAGACGATAATGAAAGCATTTGTCAGGGATGGCAGGTGCTTTTTTTGTGCCCGGAGTGATCCGGGTATTTTTGTGCCTTTTTTATGGGATTTAGGGGGTGAGCCGTATGGCAGGGAACAGAATCAGGGGGATCACTGTCGAGATTGGCGGCGATACCACGAAATTGCAGACTGCCCTGAAAGGGGTTAATACGGAGATCAGGAATACGCAGAGCCAGCTGAAAGATGTGGAGAAGCTTCTGAAGCTGGATCCGGGGAATACGGAGCTGATCGCACAGAAGCACAGGCTGCTGGCACAGGCGGTTTCTGAGACCAGGGAGAAGCTGGAAACTTTGAAGACTGCACAGCAGCAGGCGGATGAGGCACTGCGGAACGGGACGATTTCCCAGGATCAGTATGATGCCCTGCAGAGGGAGATCGTTGAGACGGAACAGAGACTGAGGAGTCTGGAAGAACAGGCGAACCAGTCTGCGACTGCTTTGCAGAAGATCAGGGCAACCGGTGAGAAGCTGCAGACAGTTGGAAACAAGATTTCTTCCGTGGGACAGAAGCTGCTTCCTGTGACGGGAGTGGTGACAGGGCTTGGAACGGCGGCGGTGAAAACTGCCGCTGATTTTGACTCTGCGATGAGCAGGGTGGCGGCTGTGTCCGGGGCAACGGGATCGGATTTTGACAGCCTCCGGGATAAGGCCAGGGAGATGGGTGCCAAAACGAAGTTCTCTGCGACTGAGGCTGCGGATGCCATGAACTATATGGCGATGGCCGGCTGGAAGACGGAGGATATGCTGTCCGGTATTGAAGGCGTTATGTATCTGGCTGCGGCATCCGGGGAAGACCTTGCAACGACTTCTGATATTGTGACGGATGCGCTGACGGCTTTTGGGCTGACTGCAGCGGATTCGGGACATTTTGCGGATGTGTTGGCGGCTGCTTCCAGTAATGCCAATACCAATGTGTCCATGATGGGCGAAACGTTCAAGTATTGTGCACCGGTTGCCGGAGCGCTGGGATTCTCGGTTGAGGATACAGCGGAAGCCATCGGTCTGATGGGCAATGCCGGTATCAAGGCTTCCCAGGCCGGTACTTCCATGCGTTCCATCATGACGAACCTGACCGGGGATGTGAAGCTGTCGGGTGCGGCGATCGGGGATGTGACCATTGCCACGACCAATGCGGACGGTTCCATGCGGAGCCTGTCTGCAATCCTAGCTGACTGCAGGGTGGCTTTTGCAGGAATGACAGAAGCTGAGAAGGCGAACAATGCGGAGGCGTTGGTCGGAAAGAATGCCATGTCAGGTTTCCTGGCACTGATGAATGCGGCTCCGGAGGATATTGAAAAGGTGTCGGGGGCAGTGAATAACTGTAAGGATGCGGCAAAGAACATGGCGGATACCATGCAGGATAATCTGGAAGGACAGCTGACTATTTTGAAGTCACAGCTTCAGGAACTGGCTATTTCTTTCGGGGATCTGCTGATGCCTGCGGTGCGGAGTATTGTTTCCGGACTGCAGGGGATGGTGAATGTGCTGAATGCCATGCCGGACGGGGTGAAGCGTGTGATCATGATCGTTGCACTTCTGGCTGCGGCATTGGGGCCTGTGCTGATCATTATAGGCAAGACCCTTTCGGCCATTGGAACGATTATGACATGGGCACCGAAGCTTGCCGGTGCGATCAGTGCGGTGAAGGGTGCTTTTGCAGCACTGAGTGCTACGATGATGGCGAACCCTATTGCTATTGTGATAGCTGCCATTGCAGCTTTAGTGGCGGCGTTTATTTATCTCTGGAATACAAATGAGGAGTTCCGGCAGTTCTGGATCAGGCTGTGGAATGAGATTAAGGAAGTCGCTGTCCAGGTATGGACGGCGGTTTCCCAGTTTCTGGTTTCCGCATGGAACGGGATTCGGAATACGGCGGTGGCTGTATGGAATGGCATCAGGGATTTCTTTTCCGATCTGTGGGCTGGGATTAAGACACTGTTCACAACGGTTGTCACTGCAATTTCTACTTTCCTTGTGGGAGCGTGGAATGGGATCAGGGCAACGGTTATGGCTGTATGGAATGCGATTTCTGCATTTCTGGGTTCTGTCTGGAATGGGATTAAGTCTGTCATTACGAATGTAGTGAACGGGATCCGGACATTTTTGCAGAGTGCCTGGAACGGAATCAAAACAACTATCACTACGGTGATGAATGCGATCCGGACGGTGATCTCTACGGTCTGGAATGGTATTCGGACAATTATTTCTACCGTTCTGAATGGAATCAGGGGTACTGTCAATTCCGTGTGGAATGGGATCCGGAATACGATTTCTTCTGTGGTAAACGGGATTAAGAATACGGTTTCCAGTGCTTTTAATGCCATGTGGTCCGGGATCCGGAGCACGATTTCCGGAATTTATAATACGATCAGGGACGGACTGGGTAATGCGGTGAATTATATTACGGGTCTTGCGTCTGCCGGATGGCGGTGGGGTGCGGATATCATCAATGGCATTGTGAATGGTATCCGGAGCTGTATTGGTGCAGTTGCCAATGCTGTGACGGATGTGGCAAATACGATCCGTTCTCATCTGCATTTCTCTGTGCCGGATGAAGGACCTCTGACGGATTTCGAGAGCTGGATGCCGGACTTTATGAGTGGCCTGGCTGAGGGTATTGAGAAGAGCAGGGGCATGGTGAAGGCGGCTGTGAACAGTGTGGCTACGGATATGGTAATTTCGCCGCAGATGGCTGTGGCAGACGGCGGTGTGATGACCGGTACGGGAACGTCCGGCGGTGCGGATCTGACGGCTGGTATTGTGGCGGCACTGAAGGATGTGCTGGGTGATCAGAAGGGACAGCAGGGGGATCTGGTGATTCCGGTTTATCTGGGGAACCAGCTGCTGGATGAGGTGATTGTGACGGCACAGCAGAGAATGAGTCTGAGGAGCGGAGGTAGATAGGATGGCTTTTTTTCAGTATCTTGTGTTTGACGGGGAAAACCTGCCGCTTCCTGATTCTTATGAGGTGGAGCTGGAGGATGTGGAAGCGGATTCCGGCGGTGAGACGGAGGCAGGGACGACACAGAGGGATGTGGTGCGGCATGGTGTTGTGCGGATACCGGTGTCGTTTTCTGTGACGGCGAAGTGGCTTAAGAAGCTAGCGGTGTATGCGAAGCTGGATAAGATCAGCGTGCAGTATTTTGACGTGGAGACGGCGGAGCTGAAACTGGCGGAGATGTATGTGACGGGATATAAGGCGAAGCTGAAAAAGGATACCAGTTATAAGGGTCTGTGGACGGTTAGTTTTACGTTGAAGGAGATGTAAAGATATGAGGTGACTGAGGAGAGTGAAGCTGTTATAATGAAGTCATGAAAACGAAATCAGGAGGATATTTTGATGGGGAAAAATGACAGATTTGAAAGAATTTATTCACAGGGAACCATGAATGTTACGGAAATCTGGGTCGACAGGGAAACTGGGGTAAACTATGTGTTTCATGCGGCTGCGAATGCAGGAGGAATGACTCCGCTGCTTGACAGAGAGGGCAAACCGGTGGTTTCTCCGATAATGAATAGATAATTCAGAATCTATGGAGATGGGTTATATGAAAAACATATGCGAATTAAAACATTTTGCAAATTTTAAAGCAAGCGGATTGTCACTTTTGACAGAAAATTTGCACACATTTCTTAATTGCAAGGTGTTGATGCAGTTGACACCTGTGAAAAATTTTGAAAAATATTTCGGCTTAGATATACATACCAATATCAATAGAAATTGCTACAAGATATCTGAAAAAAAGATAGCATTAATAATTAAGATTTTTGGAAAAGAACATGGAAGTATTGATGCAGTCGTTCCAATAGTATTATTCGGAGAAAATATTACAAGCATTGAAAATTCATTATTTGAAATTTTATCAAATCTTTTATCAAAAAGAATGACAGAATGCAAGAATAATTCATTTTATGGAGGACTTAGATTTTTTGGAGATGATTTTATAAGAGAAGCTATTTCAAAATGTTTAGCACCAAAGCAATATGATTTTTCAAGGATAATGTTTTTGGTTGAATTATTTGAAAAACTAGCTTCGATGACTTTTGAAGGCGATTATTTTACAACGGGCCTTATTTTATCTAAATCGTTATACGAATATGGTGAAAAAAACGGAAAAGATAGAAAAGGGAAATTGAGAAAAATAAATAAGCATTATGACATAGTTAGAAAACCATCAATAGAAAAAAGGTTTTGGTATCTCATTGATGGATTTAGTTCTTTTTATTTAATGGATCAGACATTTGTGATTAAACAAACTTTTACAAGAAACGAAAAAAAATCTAAGTTAACAGACTATTTTGATTCCTATTTTCTTGACAATACACTAATGGGTGGAGATATCGCCTTTAGAGTTATTGGGCCAAATGAAGTCTCGATTATTACTAAAAAAGGATACGAGTTTATAAAAATTGAGAGCAAATGGAGAATTAGAAATTTTTCATGGTTAAATACTTATTTGGAAAGTAACATAAAGTTAGATATCGAGATAACAAGAGCTGTAATATACTATGTGACATTATGTTCGCAAAGACATTGTAGCTCTATCATATGGATCCCGAAGAATGAAACGGAGAGTGAAATAGATAAAGTTATTTCAGCGAAAAACAAAATATGGAAAGACGATTTGAATTTAGTAGATGAAATGAATAAATCTATAATTCAAAGGATTATGTCAAGTGATGGAGTTACTATTATCAGTAAAGAAGGTAAAATAATCTATTGCGGAGCTATAGTAAAACTTGATGTAAAAAAAGAAGGTGGATTGATGGGAACAGGAGAAAATGCAGCAAAAATATTAGGGCAAAACGGAGTGGCATTTAAAATATCTCAGGATGGAAATATAAAAATTTTTACGAATTCATTAACTGATCCCACTATTTATTAATGCTGATAAACATTTCAGTTTGTAGGTGAGAAAAATGAGATTAAAAAATATTCTGATTGTAGTGAAAGATATTGAAAAATCAAAGCAGTTTTATCATGATTTGTTTGGTCTTGAGTTGGTGCTTGATAATGATGGAAATATGATCCTGACTGAAGGGCTTGTGCTTCAGGATGAAAAGATATGGAAGGATTTTTTGGGAAAGGAGATTATCCCGCAGAATAATTCCTGTGAACTGTATTTTGAAGAACGCAATATAGAGGCATTTGTGGAAAAGCTGGAGAAACTGTATCCGTCAGTAAATTATGCCAATAGGCTTATGACGCACAGCTGGGGACAGAAGGTAGTCCGCTTTTATGATCCGGATGGAAATCTGATTGAGGTGGGAACGCCTGCGTAGTGTGTGTTTATGATTAAAAATGTGAAAGCATCGGTCACTGAAATGGCTGGTGCTTTTTTCGTGGGGAAATGGAGGTGGCGGGATGTATCCTGTGTCGGATGCATTTCTGAGGGCAGTCAGGAGTAATACAAGAAAATATTTCTGGACGGGTACAATCGTTACCAAGGGCGGAATGACGTATGAGTTCGGGGCGAAGGAGATTGTGAAGGGTTCCGGGTATATTTCCAGGCAGTGCTGCGGAAGTACGGAGATTGAGCTGGGGACGGTGTATGCGGCGGAGATGGGGATCACGCTTCTGAGTGATATTGACAGGTACACGCTGGAGGATGCTCAGGTGACGCTGGTGTTTCATCTGGTGCTGGCGGATGATTCGGTGGAAGATGTGCCGATGGGAGTTTTTGAGGTCAGTGAGGCGAACCGTCTGGCGAAGTGTCTGGAACTGAAAGCCTATGATTTTATGCTGCGGTTTGATAAGAGTTTCAATGGATTTGAGACTGTGGGGACTGCTTATGATTTTATTGCCCTGTGCTGTAAGCGGTGCAAGGTGGAGTTTGCGAATAAGAGGGCGGAGATTGATGCCATGCCGAATGGCGGGGTGACGATTTCTGTTTATACTGAAAATGATATTGAGACCTGCCGGGATGTGCTGTTTTATGTGGCACAGGTTCTGGGAGGTTTCTTTATTATTAACAGGGAGGGAAAGCTGGAACTGAGAAAGTACGGGAAGGATCCTGTGATGAAGGTGGAGCAGAGACACCGTTTTTCTTCCAGTTTTTCGGATTTTATCACCAGGTACACGGCGGTGAGTTCCACGAATAAGCAGACGCAGATTGCGGAGTATTATGCGCTGGATCCGGATAACGGGCTGACTATGAATCTGGGAGTGAATCCGCTTCTGCAGTTTGGGTTAAAGGAGACCAGAGAGATGTTGTGCAGGAATATCCTGACAGATCTGTCCGTGATCCGGTATGTGCCTTTTGATTCGGATACTATCGGGAACCCTGCCCTGGATCCGGGGGATGTGCTGACATTTACAGGAGGACAGGCGGATGAGGGACAGATTACCTGCATCACTTCCATCAGACAGAAGATCGGGGGAAAGCAGAGCCTGAAATGTGTGGGGAAGAACCCGAGGCTGGCTCAGGCAAAGTCAAGGAATGACAAGAATATTTCGGGGCTGCTGAACCAGATTGAAGATAATGCGAAGACTGGGAAGATCGGGATCCATACGTTTACCAATGCTTCCGCGCATGAGATCAGGCAGACCAGGGTGAAGCTGGTCAGTATCCAGTTTGCTTCTTCCGAAGAGAACCATATGCAGTTCTTTGCACAGGTTGTTGTGGATGTGGCTGCGGATCCGGTGGAACGGTCTGCGGAGGCTTCCGGGACTGTGGTGATTCCCTTTCCGGGCGGAAGCGGCAGTGGAACTGGAAGTGCGGATGATACTTCCGGCGGAGCGGATGCAGGATCAGGGAGTGGTTCGGAGGTTTCTGTGGATGTGAGCCTGCCGGTGAAGTGGCAGGAGGATGGACAGGCGGTCTGCCATATGGTCTTTGAATTTAACAATGAGGAGATCATGGAGTATTGTCCGGTGGAGACCTGGCATTCAGGGAAGCATATTTTGTCGCTGTATTATCCTATTGAAAAGATCGTTGCCAACTATACGAATACGTTCAATGTGTATCTCTGGATGGAGAATGGAAGCGGGACGGTTGATGTGGGAGACTGCATTGCTTCTGTCAGCGGGCAGGCTATGGCTGCAGGGGAAGCCTGGGACGGAAAGCTTGAGGTGGAAGATTATACCACGAGATTTGCCATTGGCGGAGGCCTGGATGTAAATGGATTCCGGGAAGAACTGTCCATGCAGATGAAGGAGACGGTGAACAGAGGCTTTGAGGTGTATTTTGCTGAGAGAGCGGGAATCAGCGGTTTCTGCAGGCCGGTAGAAATGGAGGGTGTGTGATGAGATTAAAAGGCGAGATGGTCATTGAACTGACCGATACGAATACGGGTGCGGTGGAAATATTGCAGGAGACGAACATGATCACGGAGGCGGTGAATAATATTCTGGGGCTGAATCCCATGGGGATTTATCTGAAAGCCAGCGGGGAGTATGACAATTCTGTTTTGTGGAACGGGACGCTGCTTCCCATCTGCCCGAACATGATCGGCGGGATCCTGCTGTTTCCGGCAGTGCTGGAAGAAAAGGCGGATCATATTTACGAGCAGGGGAAGAACCTGCCGGTGGCTTATGCTTCCAACAATGTTAATTCCGGTTCCAATGTGGCGAGGGGAAGCCTGAACCAGACGGAGAGCAAGAAACTGGACAATGGATATAAGTTTGTGTGGGAGTTCACTCCCAGCCAGGGAAACGGGAATATTGCAGCTGTGGCACTGACCAGTGCCCTGGGCGGGCAGAATGCTTTTGGCAGTGCGGCAGGGGATGCCAGCACATTTCTGCTTCTGAAAAAGGTGGATATCGGGGATATCCCGAAGGCGAAGCAGATGACACTGTTTGAGGCAGTGGAACTGGATTTTGAAAAGAACCTGCTGTATTCCATTACCTTTGGGACTTCCAGTGTGACCATTACGAAGATCAGGATCCCGGTGTTTAACATCGGGCTGAATGAGAAGCTGGATGATACCACGTATACCGTACTGGAGGAACAGACACTGACAACGGAAAGCTTTACGTTCCTGGGGGATTATACGAAGTACGGGGAATTTATGGACGGACATGACGGATACTGGTATGGATTTTCCAATGAGCCGAATGCTTCCGGGGATGCGAAGATGGTATGGATCCGGATCTCCAAAAAGGATTATTCCTTTACGGAGGGAAGCTGGACACTGTCCAAGGCGAAGCTTTCGGAAGTGGGCACAAGGGCAAAGGACGGTTCCTATCCGGAACGGAATGTAAAATGCTGTGTGAGGAAGGGGTATCTGTATGTGCCTTCTTATGATAAGAAGGGAGTTTATAAGATCAATGTTGCAAATTCAGCGGATGTGACGCTGATCCCGCTGGGATTTACTTCCAAACTGAAATCCCTTGGGGAGGCCGGTTCCTGTGAGGTGTATATGACACTTCTCGGGGACATGATCGTGGCAGGGGATTTCCAGATCACGGCGGATGATAAGGTGATCAAGACGCAGGGGAGCGCAAGGTTTGAAGCCATGGCAACGCCTTTGTTCCAGTATAAGAACTTTGTGTTTATGTGGGGCGGCAGTTACGGGAAGGAGCACAGGTGTGCTTATCTTCTGACGCCTTATCTGGCAAGTATCAATAATCTTTCGTCAGCGGTGGTGAAGAATACGGACAAAACGATGAAGATCACGTATACGCTGACGGAGGAAACAATGTAGGTCTTTCTGCCGCAAGGCATGGAGATAGAAAACTTATTTACGGCAGTTCTCAGAAATGGGAGCTGCTTTTTTCATGGGAGGAGGATTCTGGCATGAAGGAATTTTGGAACTTTATTCAGATGGTTTTTATGGCTGTAGGCGGATGGCTGGGCTGGTTTATGGGAGGCTGTGACGGGCTTCTGTATGCCCTGATCGCTTTTGCGGTGATCGATTACCTGACCGGGGTGATGTGTGCTTTTGCGGACCATACGCTTTCCAGTGAGGTGGGATTCCGGGGGATCTGCAGGAAGGTGCTGATTTTTCTGCTGGTGGGAATGGCGAATATTCTGGATGTGTCCGTGATCGGGAATGGATCCGTGCTGAGGACAGCGGTGATCTTTTTCTATATTTCAAATGAAGGTGTGAGTTTGCTGGAGAATGCAGGGCATCTGGGGCTGCCGATCCCGCAGAAGATGAAAGATGTGCTGGAACAGCTGCATGACAGAGGGGAAGGAAGCGATGGGGAATGAGACTGGTTGAAAGTTTTCTGACGAAGAATCCCTGCTATACTGCAGGGAGAAAAATTACTGTAAAAGGCCTGATGCTTCACTCGGTTGGATGTCCGCAGCCGAAGGCACAGGTCTTTCTTGCTTCCTGGAATCATGCTTCTTTTGGAAGTGCCTGTGTGCATGGTTTCATTGATGGGAATGATGGAACGGTGTATCAGGCATTGCCATGGAATCACAGGGGATGGCACTGTGGCTCCGGTAGTAAGGGAAGTGGAAATAATACGCATATTGGTGTGGAGATGTGTGAGCCTGCCTGCATCCGGTACACAAGCGGATCTGGTTTTACCTGCTCTGATCTGGCGAAGGCAAGGGCATCTGCAGTGCGGACGTATGAAGCAGCGGTGGAATTGTTTGCCATGCTTTGTAAGAAGTTTGGTCTGGATCCGCTGGCAGATGGTGTGGTGATTTCCCATAGAGAGGGACACGCAAGGGGAATTGCTACAAATCATGGAGATCCGGAGCATCTGTGGAAAGGTCTGGGACTGCCTTATACGATGGATGGATTCAGGAAAGCTGTGAAGGCTGCTATGTCTGGGAAAGCTGAAGGGACGCAGGCTTCTGTGTTTCTGGGGATTTCCGATGAGAAGGCAGCAGAGCGGATTAGAGTGCTGTGTGCAGAGGATATGAAAACCAGTGGGATTCTGGCATCTGTGTCTGCGGCACAGTTTATTCTGGAATCCGGTTATGGCAGGACGGAACTGGCACAGAAAGCAAATAACTGCTTTGGAATGAAATGTGTGCTGTCTGGGAATAGCTGGGGCGGAAGTGCCTGGGATGGAACCAGTAAGTACCGGAAGAAAACGCAGGAGGATGATGGAACTGGAAAGCTTTACACTGTGACTGCGGATTTCCGGAAGTATGCCTGCGTGGAGCAGTCGATTGCGGATCATTCGGCTTATCTTCTGGGAGCGATGAATGAGAAGAAAAAGAGATATGCAGGACTGGCTGGGGAGAAGGATTACCGGAAAGCTGTCCAGATTATTAAGGATGGCGGCTATGCAACGGATAGTTTATATGTGCAGAAAATCTGCGTTATTATTGAGAAGTATGGGCTGACACGGTTTGATGGCGGGAAGACGGAAAAGGAGATCTGGTACCGTGTGAGGAAGAACTGGCAGGATGCGGAGAGCCAGGTGGGGGCATTTAAGGTGCTGGAAAACGCAAAGAAAAGTGCAGACGAGCATCCGGGATTTTCGGTGTTTGATGAGAATGGAAAGGCAGTGTACAGTTCCGTGGATAAGAAGCAGGAAGAGGTGTTTCGTCCGTATCTGGTTCGTGTGGAGATTTCGGATCTGAATATCCGGAAGAAGCCGGGAACGGATCAGGAGAAGGTTGGAAAATATACGGGTGTTGGCTGTTTTACTATTGTTGCTGAGGCTGACGGTGTCGGAGCATCAAAGTGGGGGCTGCTGAAAGCATATGAGAAAGAGCGGGATGGGTGGATCTCGTTGGATTTTGTGACGAAGAATATAATAGTGAGTGATGAGGCTTTGCATTGCGGCGGTGGTCGTGGTGTGAAGCTTTTTTTTGTTAGGGCAAAGCCCTGTTTGCCATTGTGGAGTTTTTCGTTGATTCGAAAAACGGAGCTTTTGGTCGCTTTCAATATAACATCCGGAATCGAGGTATCTTTTTTTTCTGCAAAATCACGAACTTTGCTCATTTATAGATATCAGAAAAAGGAAGATACTTTGAGGAATCTTTACGAAAAGAAAAAAGAGAAGTTAATCTCATATATCTGCTTCTTGGCTAGTTTGGGATTAAAAGTAACAATCCTTTTTTCTGTTATCTTGAACTTTTTAATTTTTCCTGTTTCGGAGTCCTTGAATTTATATTCAAACTCATCTACACATTCTTTGATGCGGTACAAAAGTATTAAGCAGTTAAAAACAAAAATCCAAGAAGATATTTACTAATCTTATTGACATAGAACAAAAAATGAATATAATCATAGTTGAACAACTATTCAACTTCGATTATACGAGGTAAGTGTATGTCTAAACCGTCTTATATTTGTAATTGTGATGTGATTCATGAGGATATTGTGAATGATGTGAAATCCAAGATGCAACCCAAAGATGATTATATCCAGTTGGCATCTTTATTTAAGCTATTTGGAGATGGTACCAGAGTACAAATCTTACACGCTCTGGAACAGAGTGAGATGTGTGTATGTGATCTTGCTGTGCTACTGGGGGTAACGAAATCCGCAATCTCACACCAGTTAAAGGCATTGCGTCTTGCGAATTTGGTAAAATTCCGTAGAGAAGCGCAGATAGTTTACTACTCTCTGGCAGATGATCATGTGAAAGAGATTATTGATAAGGGATTTGAGCATCTATGGCAGAAATAATATTTTTAGCGTTATAGTTGAGCAATTGAGCAACTAAACAAATTACAAGGAGGTCATTATGAAACGAATATTTTTATTAAAAGGCTTGGACTGTCCGAACTGCTCCGCAAAAATTGAAAAAGAAGTCGGAGAATTGGATGGAGTACAATCCTCAGTTGTAAATTTGATGAAGCAGACGCTGACAATCAATGTTGCTCCAGCTGCCGCAAATACAATAGCCAGTCAGATTGAAACGATTGTCCACAGCCATGAGCCAGATGTAGAAGTTTCCGAAATTGCACAGGAATACTATATACCTGCAAAAAAACAGGATACCAATACATCCTATAACAATGAGGACAAGAAGTTGACGATTCGTTTAGCGATTGGCGCAGCAATCTATGGTATTGGTATGGCATTGACAGTTTTTGCGAAAGTGCCACTGCCTGTCGAGTTAGTTTTTCTCATTGTCTCCTATATTATTCTTGGCGGGGATGTTGTATGGCAAGCTGTGAGGAATATTTCAAAGGGACGTGTGTTTGATGAACATTTCCTGATGAGCGTTTCTACGATTGGTGCTTTTGTCATTGGTGAATATCCGGAAGCAGTTGCTGTTATGCTGTTCTATCAAGTTGGTGAATTTTTCCAGTCATTGGCTGTTGAGCGTTCCAGAAAATCTATATCAGATTTAATGGATATACGTCCGGATTGTGCTACAGTCAGAAGGAACGGAGAATTGATTACCATATCTCCTGAAAGTGTTGCCATTGGCGAGATTATTATTGTAAAGCCTGGTGAAAAAATCCCATTAGACGGTGTGGTATTGGATGGAGATTCTATGCTGGATACGAGGGCTTTAACTGGAGAATCGGTTCCGAGAAGCGTTCATAAAGGAGACGAAGCACTTTCCGGTTGTATGAATCAGACGGGTGTTTTAACGATTAAGACAACGAAAGCATTTGGTGAATCTACTGCTTCAAAGATTATTGATCTTGTGGAGAATGCGTCCAGTAGAAAAGCACCAACAGAAAATTTCATTACTACATTTGCACGTTATTACACTCCTGTTGTTGTAATCTTAGCAGTTATTCTGGCAATTCTGCCACCGATCCTTCTTGGTGGAGGTTGGACAGAGTGGATTCGCAGAGAATTTGTTTTCCTTGTGGTATCTTGCCCATGTGCATTGGTCATTTCAATCCCGCTGACTTTCTTCGGAGGTATTGGTGCGGCATCTAAACGAGGTGTTCTTGTAAAAGGAAGTAATTATTTAGAGGCGCTTAATAATGTCAGCATTATTGTGTTCGATAAAACTGGAACACTTACAAAGGGTGTTTTCAATGTGACTGATATTCTGCCTGCAAATGGATTTTCAAAAGAACAGGTTCTGGAGTATGCGGTCCAGGCAGAGAGCTTTTCTAACCATCCTATTGCAAAATCCATTCTCTCTGCTTATGGAAAAGAAATTGACCAATCAGTTATCTCTGATTACAAGGAAATTTCCGGATATGGAATCAGTGCCATGGCAGGAAAGAAGAAAGTTTATGCCGGCAATACGAAACTTATGGATTCAGAGCATGTGGAGTACACAGCCTGTGAAAAAGTTGGTACAAAGGTTTATGTAGCAGTAGATGGTCAATATGCCGGATGCATTCTGATAACAGATGAAGTAAAGCCGGACAGCAAAAAAGCAATTTCTGATTTGAAACATATCGGTGTGGAAAAAACAGTCATGCTTACTGGTGATGATGAAAAAATCGGAAAGGCTGTTGCGGAAGAATTGCAGTTGGATGAATATTATGCACAACTGTTTCCTGATCAAAAAGTGGAAAAGGTTGAGCTTTTAGACAGTAAAAAGAGACAGGGAAGCAAATTAGCTTTTGTTGGTGATGGTATCAATGACGCTCCTGTCCTTGCTCGTGCGGATGTTGGTATCGCAATGGGTGGTCTTGGTTCAGATGCGGCCATTGAAGCTGCGGATGTGGTTCTGATGACAGATGAACCATCTAAGCTGGTGGATGCGATTGATGTGGCAAAAGCGACAAAGCAAATTGTCATGCAGAATATAGTGATTGCCCTTGGAATTAAGAGTGTGTTCCTGATCCTTGGTGCTCTGGGTATAGCTGGAATGTGGGAAGCTGTATTTGGTGATGTAGGCGTTACCATAATTGCCGTCTTGAACGCAATGAGGATTTTGAAAAAATAAGAAACGAGGTGGCAATGTGAAACGGAAATTGATTCTGTTAGCAGTTACAATTGTTTTTCTTGCAGGTTTCGGTGCACTTTTGCACTCACCGCCTTCTATGATTGATGCAGTCACAGGAGCAACACCGAAGTCAAAAAAGGCGGCTCAAGACTCCGCACAGTTGGAAGGCTCTTATGTTCTCGGTATTAATATGATGTCAGATGGTCTCGACAACGAGAACACCCGGAATAAATTAAAAGAATTGGCACTGGACGATTCGGAAACAAATGAAACAGAT